>OLPR01000494.1_pt1 | contig 36257 bp, 30 predicted proteins | sample 1672761 | NCBI WGS metagenome assembly OLPR01 (sample SAMEA3136721, study PRJEB25190) | human gut metagenome | biome: human gut; feature: human-associated habitat; material: faeces | place: Austria | collected 2013 | reverse complement strand
GCTCGTGGCCCTTCGCGCCGAGGCGCGTGCTTCGAAGGATTGGGCCCGCGCCGACGCCGTGCGCGATGGCATGGCGGCGCTCGGCCTTACGATCAAGGACACGCCGCAAGGCCCTCAGGTGGAAATGGCGTAGCGCGCAGGCGTGCTTGAGATGAGCGGAAGAGTGATCATCTGAATACCCAACGCAATATGGAGCTCCTTGCGCCTGCAGGGGGTATCGAGCAGCTGCGCGCTGCCGTACGCTTCGGCGCGGACGCGGTGTACCTGGCCTCCGATCGCTTCGGCATGCGCGCCCGCGCGGCGAACTTTGCGCTCGAAGACATTCCCGCTGCGGTGGAAATCGCCCACGCCGCGGGCGTGAAGGTGCACGTCACCGCAAACATCCTCATGGAGCAAGGTGATCTGGCTGCGCTGCCCGACTATTTCCGCGCACTCGATGCGGCGGGGGTTGACGCCTTCATCATCGGCGACTTGGGGGCGGCCGCCATCGCACGTCGCGTGGCTCCGCGCGTTGCGCTCCACGTGTCAACCCAGGCGTCCGTCGCCAACTCCGAGGCGGCGCGCGTATGGTATAGCCTGGGCGCGAGCCGCGTGGTGTGCGCGCGGGAGATGTCGCTTGTCGATATCTCCCGCATGCGCGAGGACATGCCGGCAGACATGGAAATCGAGGCGTTCGCGCACGGTGCCATGTGTATGGCGGTCTCGGGGCGCTGCCTCATCAGCTCCTATCTCACCGGCCGCTCGGGCAACCGCGGGCACTGCACGCAGCCCTGCCGCTGGAGCTACACGCTCGAGGAGGAGAAGCGCCCGGGCGAGCATTTCCCCATCGAGGAGGATGGTCGCGGCACGTTCATCATGAACGCGAAGGATATGAACATGCTTGCGCACCTTGACGCGCTGCGGGCGGCGGGCGTGGACTCCATCAAGATCGAAGGGCGCAACAAGAAGGCGTTCTACGTGGCCAGCGTGGTGAACGCATATCGTCAGGTGCTCGACGGCGCTCCCGCTGCCGATTTCGCGCCCGAGCTTGAGGCGGTGTCGCATCGCCCGTATGGGACGGGGTTCTTCTTCGGCGAAGCCGAGCAGGCTCCTAACTACGATGGTTACGAGCAGCAGGCGATGCACGTAGCCGACGTCGTCACTGCCGACCCCGAGACCCGCACCATCGTTGCGCGCTGTCGTAATCGCTTTGCGGAAGGGGAGGAGCTCGAGGTTCTCAGCCCGCGGGTGCCTATTTCCCGCGTTGTCGTGCGCAATCTCACATGGTTGCCCGATCCCACGGAGAGCGACCCCGATCCCGCGCCGGTTCCCGTACCCGCGGCGAATCGCTCGTGCGGCATCTATCGCTTCTCAGTTGATGTCGAGGTTGGGGTTGGGGAAGGCGCTGGGACCGCGACCCGCACCGACGCCGTGGCCACCGCTGACCCCGCGACCCATGTCGCTGCTGACGTTGGGCCCATCGCCAGGACCGCTGTCGACGCCGCTGACATCCTTCCCGCTGCGGGGGACTTCCTGCGTGTGCGCCGCTTTCGGCGCTCGGCACGCTCGGGCGCGTAAGACGGCGTGACGCCCGCGATCGGCGTGAGCTTTCGCAGGCGTCACGTTCTCATTTCGGGACACACGAGCCGCGCCCCCGAGGCGATTCCCGTCGCGTCGCCCCGCCAACTCCCGACTCGTTTTCCCCTGCTGAATAGCTACGCCCGGGGGCGTGATATAGCCACTTTCACGTGGGATTTCGAAAAAGCGCCTGGCGCTCGCTATTTCTTCGCCCAACCCTTAAAAGTCCGCGCGCTTCTTGATATCATGTTCCCAAGGTAAACCCGAAGAAAGGGGTCGCTTATGGGAACCAAGGCGGTCGATGCTCTCGAAATATCCTTTGAGGATATGCCCATGTACCTGCGCGCCAAGCATTCGGTGTACATGGACGTCAATGGAACGAGCTATTACCTCACCGATGTGAACGATCGGTACTGGCGCGCGCAGGACACCTCCCGGAAAAACGAAAAGGGCCACTACGTCGATTGCAGCGAGCTTGTGCCGACGGTCGGCGAGTTCCTCGACATTCCCTTCATCGATGGCAAGAGCCTGAAGGAAGTGTTCGACGACGCGACATTCTACGCATCGGAAAAGCCCGAAAACGAGTAAAAGGCGAGGGCCACTTCAACAATCAAATAGCAATACCTTAAGGCGGCTTCGGCCGCCTCTTTAATTGCTACTGTTGTGATACCATGTGACTCGTAACGGTGGTCGCGCCAGGGGGAGCGGCCTTTGGCTTAGACGACGAGAAAGAGAGAAGCCTTATGGCAGAAGAACAAGAGTGCTCGCATTCGTGCGGCAGCTGCGGCGTTGAGGGCTGCGGCGAGCGCACGGCACCTTCCAGGTACACGACCAACGCGGCGAGCAACGTGAAGCACGTGATCGGCGTTGTGTCCGGCAAGGGCGGCGTTGGCAAGTCCCTCGTGACGAGCCTGCTCGCAAGCGAGCTGCGCAAGAAGGGTTTCAGCGTCGGCATCTTGGACGCCGACGTCACCGGCCCCTCCATCCCGAAGACGTTCGGCGTGACCGACAAGCTGCATGCCGATGAGACGGGCATCTACCCGGCGCTCACCGACAGCGGCATCAAGGTCATGTCCGTGAACCTCATGCTCCCGAAGGGCGACATGCCCGTCGCATGGCGCGGCCCGGTCGTTTCCGGCATCATCAAGCAGTTCTGGGACGAGACCAACTGGGGCGACGTCGACTACATGCTGATCGATATGCCTCCGGGAACCTCCGATGTGTTCCTCACGGTGTTCCAGATGCTGCCCGTTGACGGCATCGTCACCGTTTCCGCACCTCAGGAGCTTGTTGCCATGATCGTCGGCAAGGCGGTCAATTTGGCGCACGACCTGGATGTCCCCGTTGTGGGCCTGGTCGAGAACATGGCGTACTTCAAGTGTGACGAGTGCGGCAAGGAGCATCATATCTTCGGCGAGCCTCAGGGTGCTGCCGTTGCCGAGAAATACGGCATCCCCGCAGTGGCTACGCTGCCGATCGATCCGAAGTTCGCAGCCCTGTGCGACGAGGGCAAGGTCGAGGAATACGACGTCGCCGGTGCACTCGACGACATCATCGCCCATGTGGAGGCTGCAAAGCGCGAAGAGGCCGAAGAGAAGGCTGAATAGCGCTCGCGAGAAGGCTTGACCCCAGGGGCAGGCTTCTCAAGCGTGCGATTCACCAAGCGCCGCCTCGCGCAATGAGGCGGCGCTTTTGTTTTTGGGGTAGGGCACGGTACCCCTGTACAAAGACGACGATATGTTATGCAGAAACTATGTATAACTCCTCAAAATGAACGAATCTGAGGAATAACGCGACGCGATTTCGCCTTTGATGCGACACTTTCGGGACAGCTAAGAGGGATAATCAGGCAGCATCACTATTTCCTCACAACTTATCGTCAATTTTGTACACGAGTGATCGATGGAGCCGGTTGGGGCGCTGGGGGAATATTTTTCGGGCTCGCGCCTCGCGCTGGCGCAATCTTGCAGCAGGCGGCATCATGTCGAGTCGGCGTCCGGCTGTGGGTCTTATCGCTAAATTGCTCGAGGAGATTGCGCTGAAACTCCCATATGTTTTTTGCGGAGGAAGGGGATGGTGGCGTGCGCGTGTTCTCGCGTGCGGCTTATCGGGGCATGGCGACCTCTTGCGCTCGCCGGCGGCGTCGCGACCGCTGTGTGCGGCTTCAGCAAACTCGCTGAAAACTTTTTCAAAAAAATGCTTGACCGAAATCGTCGTTCTGTTAGTATAGTCGATGCACCTTTTACGGGGAATTAGCTCAGCTGGGAGAGCGCATGGCTGGCAGCCATGAGGTCAGGGGTTCGAACCCCCTATTCTCCACCATGAATTCAATCGCTGGTCGAACAATCGGCCAGCGATTTTTTTATTTCCAGGTTAAAGGGCTCGAACCCCGCGAGGCTCGACAGTAGTTTTGATCCCCCCTGAGGACAAACTTTCTCAAACGGGGGTAGTGGGTCGTGTCCGAGATGCATATTGCGGAGGGCAACTCGGTTTTGCGCCACTGTTTTCCTGTTCGCTCGTTCCTATTGCGTTGCGATCCTGCTTTCCCGCTCGTCGCAATTACGAACTTTGCGGGATGTGACGTTTGATTGCTTCCCGGTAGGCTTTCCCGTAGCGCGTGGGTGTGGTGTTTCTGCGGGTGATGACCCCGATGGTCATGGTCTCGTCCACGTCCAGCGGAACGGAGATGATGTTCTCGCCGTTGAGCTCGTGCGATATGACCCCGCTGCACACGGTGTACCCATTCAGTCCCACGGCCAGGTTGAACAGCGTCGCTCGGTCGCGCACGCGGATGTTCTTGCGGCGGTCGAGCGTGCTGAGCAGCTCCTCGCTGAAGTAGAACGAGTTGAAATCTCCCTGCTCGTAGGAAAGGTAGGGGAAGTCGTCGAGGTCGTCGAGTGTTACAGACTCGCGCTCCGCAAGCGGATGAGCGCTCGAGATGAACACATGCGGCTCGGCGGTGAACAGGGGCTCGAATAGAAGGTCTTGGCTTCGCAGCATTTTCTCGATGACCTCGTGGTTTCGCTTGGAGAGGTAGATGATCCCCAGCTCGCTTTTCATGCGCGAGACGTCCTCGATGATCTCGTGCGTCTGCTCCTCGCGCAGGGTGAAATCGTAGCGGAAGGCGTTAAACTCGCGTATGACGTCGACAAACGCGTTGACGGCGAACGAATAATGTTGGCAGGAGACGGCGAAGTGGGGGACTTGCTGCGTCTCTCCCTTGTATTTCTCCTCCAGAAGGTCGGCCTGTTCGAGCACTTGTCGGGCATATCCCAGAAACGTCTCACCCTCCGATGTCACCACGACGCCTTTGTTCGTGCGCTCGAAGATGACGACGCCCATTTCTCGCTCCAGATCGTGGATTGCGGCGGTGATGGACGGCTGGGACACGAACAGGCGCCTCGACGCCTCGGTGATGTTGCCCACTTCGGCGACTTTCACGACGTATTTCAGTTGCTGCAGTTTCATGAACGCTCCTCGCCTGTGGGCCATCGGTGTTCAAGGATAGGGGAAAATAGCATCCTTGCAGGCGTTTCGCGCAAAGAACTCAAAAGGGGGAGAGCTTGTTTGCCCTCCCCCTCGGGGGTCACGCGCGGCGTGCGCACGGCCTAAGCTAGTCGCCCCACACTTCCTCGGCGATCTCGCGCACGAGCGCCACCTTCGCCCACTGCTGCTCCTCGGTGAGCTTGTTGCCAATCTCGCAGCTCGCGAAGCCGCACTGCGGGGAGAGGCAGAGGTTCTCGAGAGGCACGTACTTCGCCGCCTCGTGAATGCGCGCGATGACGGCGTGCTTGTCCTCGAGCTCGGCACGCTTCGTGGTGACAAGCCCGAGCACGACCTTCTTGTCCGCGGGCACGCTCGCAAGCGGTGCGAAGCTGCCGGAGCGCTCGTCGTCGAACTCGAGGAAGTAAGCGTTCACGTGCTCGTTCGCGAGCAGTGCGTCGGCAACGTCGTCATAGCCGCCCTCGCAGGCCCACGTGCTGTGGAAATTGCCGCGGCATACGTGCGTGTTGATGCGCAGGTCGGCGGGCGCGGCGTCGAGCACGCGGTTGTTCACGCGCAGCAGCGTTTCCTTGATGCGCGCGAGCCCCGCTTGGTCGGTCCCGAAGAAAAGCTCTGCCTTCGGGTCGACAAGGCATCCCCACGAGCAGTCGTCGAACTGCAGGTTGCGGCAGCCCGCGGCGTGAACCTGCTCGATGAATGCCAGGTAGGCGGCGACGATGTCGTCTTCTAGGAGCGCGTCGTTTCCGTATGCGGCGTCGGTCGCCTTGCGGTTCATGGGCATGATGAACTGTTCGATGAACTGCGCGGGCGCGGGAATCGTCAGCTTCGCCGTGGTGTTCTCGTCCTCGAAGGACTGGACGAAGCGGAAGTGCTCGACGAAGGGATGCTCGCCTGCGAGCGAAATCTTCCCCGTCAGATAGGTGTCGTCGATTTTGGCGGCCTCGTCGTGGAACGGCAGGCCGTCTTCGGTTGTGGAATGGCCGATGCCCTCGAATGCCCACATGAAGTCAAGATGCCAGGTCGCACGGCGGAATTCGCCGTCGGTGATGAAGCGCAGGCCGGCCTTTTTCTCCTTCGCGATGAGGTCGGTGATGCACTCGTCCTCGACTGCCTTCAAAGCTGCGGCGTCGATTGCGCCTGCGCTGAAATCCTCGCGCGCCTTCTTCAGCTTCGCGGGGCGAAGGAAGCTGCCGACGACGTCGTATCGATTCAGTCCATAGTTCACTGCCATTGTCTGCCTTTCGGTTGGATGCTTGCTCGCATGCGCCTAGGCGCTGCTCGGTTTCGTGCGCTCGCGGCTGCGGCGCCTTATTTCGTTGTGAAGTATAGTCATACGCTCGGAAATCGAAAAATAATTGATTCTTGGTATTCGTCATAGGAAAAATCTATTGATAAGGAATGCGTCTCCTATCTTCCCTTTGAGATGAAACGAAGCGAAACGGGACGACGGCTGTGGAGGGCGCCCGGTGGCGCATCTGTCGGCGCCCATTCATACGATTATGCAGGTGTCGCCGAACGAGAGGCGGCATAACCGTGCAAACGCGGAGCCACAGGGGCGGTTCCTCATCAACGAAAGGATTCCATCATGAAGATCAGCACTCGCAACCAGATCAAGGGCACCGTCAAGACCGTCAAGGAAGGCGCCGTCAACGCCGTCGCCATCATCAAGGCGACCGACGTCATGGTCGCTGTCGACTAGCGATTCTTCCGCCCGTGCGCGTTGCGCGAGACGACTTGAGAGCCTCAAACCCTTGTGGGTTGGTGCTCTTTTGCTGTTAGGGGACTTTTGCCTGTTCATCTGGGATTCCCATAGCTTATGGTCGCCGTGCCCCGCGACCCGCGTGTTACCGCCTCGTCAAACTCGAACTCTAAAGCTTCGAAGGATTCGAGAATCGAGAGCTCTTCGGAGACGATTGGGTCGATGGCCTCCTTGGCTCTGCTGATTGCAGGGATGATTTGCCCCAGTAAACCAGCTCGGGCCGCCGAAGCCTGCAGTTTCGTTTTGTCCTGGGGGTAAAACGAGTGAGCGCCAGAGCCCAAAAAAATGCCAGTTTCCCTCGCTATCCCCTATTCATCAGCTGCGGATTGCCCATAACCGCCTGGACAATCCGCAGCGTGCGTTAACCGTCCGACGGCTGAATGATTTCTAGGATGATCCCGCCGGGGTCGCGGAGGTAGAAAGCGTGGTTTCGGCCGAAGCCGTCCTGACGAAAATCGAACTCCTCTTGCGGGCATGCGCTCCACACTTCATGCGCTACCACAGGATAGCGCTCTATAGACAAAAAGCCGCATAGAGCGGAATAGACCTGAGACCCTCGTTCATTCCAAAGGGCTTAGTCGAAAGCCGGATAAGGCGCACGCCCGGATGGCTCTTTTTAAGTGAGGACAGGCTTCGAGATCGCGTGTTCTCGCCCGCTTTGACCTCAATCGCGGACACGCATCCCTGTCTCTCTACGACAAAGTCGATTTCTGCACGATTGTCGCGAGTCCAATAATGCAGCGGATAGCCAATGGCCGAAAGCTGCTGGGCAACGTAGTTTTCGGTAAGTGCGCCCATGAATGTGCCGCCGATGCCGGCGAGAATATCAGCTCGCTGAGCACCGGCTTTGGAAACGAGCAGTCCGGTATCCGCCTGATAGATTTTAAAAGACGAGGGGTTAACGAATGCCTCCAGGGGACTTTCGATTTGCCCGACGAGGCTGCAGCGCACCACAGTGCCCGACAGCACCAGCCAATCGAGAGCGTCTCCAAAGAGGGACGCGTTGCCCCCCGCTCGTACCACCTTGTATTGGAATTTACGATTCTCTTTGGCAAGCTGCTGTGGAATGGAGTCGAAACACGCGCGCGTTTTCGAGCTCAAACGTTCATCAGCATATTTATTGGTGTCAGCAGAATACCCATCAAGAATGATACGGTGCTTTTCGGCGACATCGATGACCGACTGAACCTCAGCGTAGGTTTGGACAGCCTCGGGCATTCCGCCAACAACAAGATACTGTCGATAGAGCCCAAGCGCTTTGTCGTGAAGACTCGGAGCAAGAGGGTCCATTGATTCAAATGACGAGCGTATCTCGTCGGCCAATCGCTCGTGCCCCATCGCCCAAAGAAACTCTTCGAAATCAAGCGGAGCCATCTCGATTAAATCAGTCTTTCCGACGGGAAACGAATACGACTGATGATTAATGGCAACCCCAAGGAGCGACCCGGCGGCCGCGACGTAATACTCGGGGGCATCTTCGCAAAAGTACTTAAGGGAAGTGAGCGCTTCCTCGCATGCCTGGACCTCATCGATGAACAGCAAGGTTTTGCCGGGCACGATGCGCTGCCCTGTTCGCGCCTCAATCGCGCGTACAATCGAATGGGGGTCGAGACCGCCCGAAAAGTCCGCCCGCGCCGACCGATCGTTCTCGAGATTGACGTAGGCGACCGACTCGAAAAGGGTCTGCGCGTATGTTCTGAGCAGATAGGTCTTGCCGCATTGCCGAACGCCTTTGACTAACAGGGGCTTCCTATCAGCCTTGTCTCGCCATTCCTTAAGGAGCCTGTCTGCCTTGCGACGCATAAGCGACCTTTCTTATAGAATACTTTTCGGCAATATTTTAGCGCAGATTAATTGATTTTTTATTATTTATCTGCGTTAAAATATTTCTTGAAGTGGCCCTTCATGACTTCCCGAGAAAGACATCGAGGCTCGCGCATTACTAGATGCAGTCCTATAATAGGTGCCATTGAAAACGAACAGAGAGGAGCATCCCCGTGCTTTTCACCGACATCGATATCCTCGACGAGAATCTTGACTACCAGGCCCATCAATGGGTGGGCGTCAAGGACGGCACGATCGACTACATTGGCGACGTCGCCCCCGAGAACGCCGCCGACTACGGCGAGGCCTACGACGGTCGCGGCCGTCTGCTCATGCCGGCGCTCTACAACGCCCACACGCACCTGCCGATGACGCTTCTGCGCGGCTATGCGGAGAACGTGCCCCTGCAGGAGTGGCTCAACAACCTCGTGTGGCCCTTCGAGGGCAAGATGACCCCCGAGGACAACTACTGGGCGACCAAGCTCGCCCTCGCCGAGATGGCGCGCTACGGCTCGGTCAGCGCGTCGGACATGTACTACGCCACCGACGAGCGCGTGCAGGCGGTGGGCGAGGCCCATATGAAGATGAACGTCTGCGAGAGCGTGCTCTACTTCGAGCCGAAGCCGTTTGCGGAATACCCCATGTGCGAGAAGATGGAGCGCATCGTCAAGCAGTACCACGGCGCGCAGGACGGGCGTATCCGCGTGGACTACAACATCCATGCCGAGTACACATCCAACCCCATCACCTGTACCGATATCGGGAAGGTCGCAAAGGCGGCGGGTCTTCCCATCCATATCCACATCTCCGAGACGAAAAGCGAGCACGAGGAATGCAAGGGCCGCCACGACGGCCTCACGCCCGTGCAGTACTTCGAGAGCATCGGCGTGTTCGACGTGCCGGTTATCGCGGCGCACTGCGTGTGGGTCGACGATAAGGACATCGAGATCCTCGCCAAGCGCGGCGCGACCGTGGCCTTGAACCCCGCCTCCAACATGAAGCTCGCAAGCGGGTTCGCGCCCGTGCAGAAGCTTCTCGATGCGGGCGTGAACGTGGCGCTCGGCACCGATGGCATGGCCTCGAACAACAACCACGACCTGTTCCAGGACATGTATCTTATGGGCACGATCTACAAGGGGTATGAGCTCGATCCTGCGATCATCTCGCCCAAGCAGGTCATCGCCGCTGCCACGCGCGGGGGAGCGCTCGCGCAGGGTCGCTGTGACTGCGGGCTTGTGAAGGTGGGCATGAAGGCTGACCTCACGGTGCTCGACACGACGGGCGCTTCGTGGTGCCCCATGACGAACCCCGAGGTCAACATCGTGTTCTCGGGTCATGGCTCCGATGTTGTGCTCACCATGTGCGACGGCGAGGTGATCTATCGCGACGGCGAGTGCCCGGGTATCGATCTCGAGCAGGTGAAGGCCGAGATCTCCGCGCGCACGAAGCGCATCATCTCCGAGCTCTAAGGCAAACGGCTCATAAAGCGGGAGCGCCCCTCTCATCGCGAGAAGGGTGCTCTTGTTGTTTTTGCATGCGGGCTGCTGGGGGAAGGGCGCGGTGGGGAACAGCCCTAGCGCCAACAGGCCCACGGCCATGAGGAACAGCGACCGGATGAGAAGCGGCCGCCTTCCCATGGAATTCAGCCAGAACATGGCAGGCAGGGATCCCACCAGGAAGAACAAGCTCAAGACGCTCTCGCCCAAGATCGCGCTCTTCCCGACGCCCAGGCCGAAGGTGGTCATGATCTGCGGGCCGAACGTGTAGATGGCGTACATGGGAACGACCTGGCGCAACGTGAGGATTCCCAAAAAACGATGCGTGCGGCGTATCCCTTCGAGAACATCTCCGCAAAGCCGGTCTTGTGCTTGGGCTCCTCTTCCTCGTCCACGAGGATGACATCGGCGCCGTACACGTGGAACACGACGCGGCGTGCCTTCTCATGACGCCCCTTGCTCTTCAGCCACAGGGGCGACTCGGGGACTTTGCACCTGCCGATCAGCAGGAAGACGCAGGGTACGATGGCGGAGCCGAGCATGAGGGGTGAAAGTTACATTGACGCTACCAGATGCTCGAGGACTTCAAGAACCACCCGGCGGTGGCGCCCATCATCCGCGGCGCCAAGATGGTCGAGCACTCCGGCCACATGGTCCCCGAGGGCGGCTACGACATGATCCCGAAGTACGTCTTCGACGGCTGCCTGCTCGCGGGCGAGGCCGCGGGGCTGTGCATGAACATGGGCTACCAGGTGCGCGGCATGGACTTCGCCGTGGCGTCCGGCCAGATGGCGGCCAAGGCGGCCGTCGAGGCCCTCGACAAGGGCGACGTCTCCGAGGCGGGCCTGTCCCCGTACAGGGAGATGATGGAGGCCTCCTTCGTCATCCAGGACCTGCGCACGTTCTCCAAGTGGCCTCACGTCATGGAGGAGTGGGGCTCCATGTTCACCGACTACCCGTCGATGGCCAGGGAGGTCTTCAACGCCATGTTCAGCGTCGACGGCGCCCCCCAGAAGCCGCTCGCGAAGCGGATGGCGCCCATTATCAGGAAGCGCGGCCTGCTCAAGCTGGCCGGCGAGGTCAGGAAGGCGGTGCGTGCGCTGTGAGCAAGGTCTGCGAGATCACGGTCAACGTCGACGAGGCCCTGTCCGTCAACAAGTACGAGGTCGACGAGGAGGCCCCGCACATCGTGCTGGCCGAGGACGACGGCTCCGAGGCCTACGACGAGGAGTTCCTCAAGCTGGTCCGCGTGTGCCCGGCGGCCCTCTACAAGGTCGACGGGGACGGCGCCAAGTCCTTCGACTACGCCGGCTGCCTGGAGTGCGGCACGTGCCGCATAGCCTGCGAGGGCACGATCGTCGAGAAGCGGGTCAACCCCGGCCCCACGATGGGCATCGAGTACCGTTTCGGGTAAGCCCTCGTTTCATCTACCTCCCCTTTTCCTTGAAGAGCTCCCCACGGGGAGCTCTTCTCGTTAATGACTCCAGTCTGGCGCGCGCGTTGCGGGCGGCTGCGAACGTGCGGCCGCCCGCTTTTTGCATATGCCACGCTTGTTGGCTATGCCGCCAAATCACGGGAATAGAAGTAGTCGTAGATTTGCTTAATACAGCCGCTCAGTACGTCGTCGGGATAACTCGATTCGGGTAATTTATATGCTTCGTCACGCACGATGGTCCATACCTGGCTGCAGGTCTCTTCTTTTTCGGTCCAGTGGACCATCTCGCTCAGGCGTTTCTCGATCGCCTCCACCATTTCGATGCACACGTTCTTGACCTTGCGAATTTCAGATGGGGTGAGCGTGTCTTTGAACAGCATTTCGAACACGGTCATTTGTTGCTGGTTTTGGAAGCCCTCGCGTACCCATTCGCGCTGCTTTTCGTCCAAATCCTCTGAAAGCTTCATCAGGTCGTTGAACGTTTTCTCGATAAGCGCCTTGTCTTGCTCTTTGTTGTAGGCGCTGATGATTTCCTCGTAACGCTTATAGAAGTCGATGCGCAACGGGTTGTCCGCAAGCGCCAGCTCAAGCCGCTCTTCTATAACGCTGCGAAGGTCGCTTATAATCAGGTGCTTTTGCTTTGCCCGTGCGAATTCCTGCCCTAAGCGGTCGAAGTCTATGCCGCTTATGTCGAAGCGGGTGCCCTCCTTTGCTTGCTCGGTAGTTTTGCCTATCTCGACATGCTCGCTTACGATGTCGCGCACCTGCCGCATGAGCTCGGTGGTATCGGCCGTTGCGCGTCGCTGATTTATCTGGTTGTACACTGCCCGTACCGCATCGCGCCGATAGGCTAAATCTTCACCGACCTCAGCTCTCGTCACGAAACGATAGAGCTTGAAGAGCATGCGGCACATGATGCCGAAGCGCTTTTTGACCTCGTCGGTGGCGCTCATCGCATCGGCAGCGTCTTTAATGGCATCGAGCTTCCCGAAACCGCAGGCTGCGAGCAACGTTTCCAGGTCGAAGCCCCGCTCGTTCATGAAGGAAACTATCTGTTCCGTTAGCTCCCTGATGTGGTTGATAAGCTCGTCTTTGTCGATTACTACGTCTTCAGGGTCGCCACTGCCATCTGGATTGCGCGTATAGTCGGCCAGAGCTTGGCGCAGTGCCTTTACCACGCCCACGTAGTCTACGATAAGCCCATTGCTCTTCCCCTTGGCGACGCGGTTCGCGCGAGCTATGGCTTGCATGAGGTTGTGCGCCTTCAGGGGCTTGTCGAAGTACATTACTGAAAGAGGCTTCACATCGAAGCCGGTAAGCCACATGGCGCAGACGAACACGATGCGGAAGGGGTTGTCTGCATCCTTGAATTCGTCGTCGAGGTTGCGTTCCTCCATTTTGCGCCGATGCGGCTCGATGTCTAAGCCCCACGCGCGAAAACGAGCGACCTCGTTTTGTTCCTGGCTTATCACCACGGCCATCTCGGTGGATTCCATCCAGGCAATCTTGCGTTGTTGCTCAAGGGCTTCCTGTTGGCCCATGCTCTTGAGCTTGTCCTTTTCACGGGCGATGGCGCGCGCCCATTCCTCTTGCACGTAGTTGTACATCATCACGCAGGTGACCTTGTTTACGCAGATGAACATAGCCTTGCCGCTTTCCCAAATGCCAGTGTAATGCGCCACGAAGTCGCGTGCGATAGCGCACAGGCGCGGTTCGGACATCATGATATGGATGCCATGCGAGAGCTGGCCCTTTACCTTGTCCACTTGATCGGGGTCAAGGTCGGCGTCCTCGACGGCCTGCAAGAGCTCGTCGTTGATTTCGGGGTTCTCAATTGAAAGACGATTGGAGCGATTTTCGTAGAACAAGGGCACCGTCGCTCCATCCGCCACGGCGCGACCGAAATCGTACACCGACACGTACCCGCCGAACGTGCGGGCCGTAAGCTGATCGTCGGACAGCAGTGGCGTTCCGGTGAAGCCCATTTTCGAGGCGGTAGGCAGCAAGCGAGCCATGTTTTCGGCGAAAATGCCATTGTTCGAACGATGAGCTTCGTCCGAGAAGACCACGATATCGTGGTCCGGAATAATGGGCTTAGTCTCCGTCTGGTTGAACTTTTGAATAAGCGAGAAGATATATGACGGATTGTCCTTAAGCTTTTCCGCAAGATCAACCCCGCTTGTCGCTCGGCAGCGTGCTGCGGGTATTCCTGCCAGGCACCCGCAACTCTCAAACGTCTCGCTGATCTGCTTGTTCAGCTCTTCGCGATCGGTCAGTATCAGGAAGGTGGGTGACCCGGGCTGCGTGCGCCTGATTTTTTCGGCGAGAAAAACCATGGAATAGCTTTTGCCCGATCCTTGCGTATGCCAAAAAACGCCCAGCTTTCCATCGTTGAGCTTGCGGTTCTTGTATGCCTCAAGCGCTTCGTTCACGCCTAGATACTGGTGGTTGCGCGCCATGATCTTCGCTGCTGGCGTGTCGAAATGGTCGAACAGAATGAAGTTTTGGAACAGGTCTAACAATGCTTCACGGTCGCACATTCCGCGCAGCATGGTTTCCAGGCTTACGCTGCCAGCATCTTCTTCGCTCAGGCGCTTCCATTCGTTGAAGAACTCATAAGGGCTGCCCAGTGTGCCAACGCGTGAGCTCAGGCCGTTAGAGAGGATAACGAATGCGTTGAAGTGGAATATCTGCGGCACGGTGTCCTGGTAGTCGGTGTAGTTGTCGTTGTAGGCGCTGCAAATGTCCTTGTCGTGGCGCTTGAATTCCATGAATACCAAAGGAATGCCGTTCACAAACCCAACCAGGTCGCACCGGCGGCGATGCAAAGGGCCGTGTACCCACAGCTCCTCAGCAGCTACGAAGCGGTTCATTTTTGGGTGATCGAAGTCGAATACCTGGGCGAGTTCAGTGCGTGGTGCGCCGTTCGCATCGAGTTTCCTTACGGGAATGCCGTCGCGCAGCATTTTGTACTTGGCCTCGTTGGTCTGCAACAGGGAATCGCCTACGAACGCTTGAGAAAGCGTTTTGATCGCCTCAGCAGCATCGGCTTCGTCCATCCACTCGTTAAGTTCGAGCAGGGCATATTCAAGATCGCGTTTGAGCAGCACGTCGCGGTAGCTCTCGCGCCCGAGCGTGCCCGCACACCCCAGCTCTTCCTCGTCGAAACAGTAATGAACTTCCCATCCCATGCTCGCCAAAAGCTCGCCTGCGGGCTTCTGCACGGCTTCTTCCTCTGAGTATCGGTTCTTTGCCATGGCGCGCTCCTAGATTCTCGCCTGCAAATCCTCCGGCGTGGGCAAGTATTTTATGTACTCCTCGGGCAGCACGTCCCCCAGCCTATACTCGCTTACCCCGATGGGCGCGTTGACGTCCTTAAGCGAGTATTCGGCCACTGTGTCGTTCTTTTCCTTGCATAAGAAGAGCCCGATGGTGGGGTTGTCGTGCTCGCCGGCCAGCTCGCCGTCCACTGCAGCAACGTAGAAGCTGAGCTGCCCGGTGAACTCGGGCTTGAACTTATCGTTTTTAAGCTCGATGACCACGTAACAACGCAGTTTGGTGTTATAGAAGAGCAGATCGATGTAGAAATCTTCGCCTCCTACCATTAGGTGGTACTGCCGGCCCATGAACGCAAAGCCTGTGCCCAGCTCAAGCAGCAGGTTGGTCACGTTGGTAACCATCTGCTCTTCGATGTCGTGTTCCTGCTGGCCTTGTTTAGCGGTGATGAAGTTGAAGATGTAAGGGTCTTTGAGCGCCTGCTGGGCAAGCTCGCTGTCGGGCGCAGGCAGGGTACGCGTGAAATTGCTCACCTTGCCCGAAAGCACCTGCCGTTCATAGAGTTTGAGGTCGATTTGGTGGTCGAGAACAGCTCGGGACCAGCCGTTCTCTATGGTTTGCTCAACGTACCATTCGCGTCGCTCTCCCGGTTCGGTCTTATCGAGCAATAGCATGACGTGACCCCACGGAATTGTGCAGCAGTTGCTGCACAATTCGATACCGACTTCACGGTTGAACTTTGCCATGTATTTAAGGCTGCGAGCCGAGAAGCCTTTTATCTGGGGGAAAGCGGTTCTAATGTCTCGCGAAAGCGAGTCTATGTATTTGTTGCCCCATTCGGCGTGGGCATTGAGCTCGGCACCGATATTCCAGTACATCCTGACGAGCTCGGCGTTGGCGCTCTGCGTCGCACGAACTCGCGCTCGTTCGACGATATCGACAATGCGTTCGAGCGCATCTTTATAGTCGTTCGTGTTTACCAGCATGGTTATACCTCGATTTCCCCGGACATGAGTTTGGGTAGCAGCCGGTCGCGCGCCTCGCGAGCAGCGACGATTTGCTGTTGAGCAAGGGCTATCTTGTCGAACATGGGTTTAACGACCTCAGCATAACGCTTCATGAGCGCCGTTGCGGGCAGAAGGGCAACGGCTCGAGGCAGAGATTCGGGCCTCAAATGTTTAATCTTGGTACCATTGGCAAGCGGTGAAATCAATGCAGACAAACGCCCGTATTGCAGCAACGCATAAACGAACAATCTTGGCACTCCCTCACGAGGAGAGAGTTTTACGAGGTCGGCAGAAATGACACTATCCGTCGGAACGCACGGCAACAGAGCCGCGTAGCCCGCCAAGCCCGTTGCCTGCTCCGTAAGGCCCATGACAACGTCGCCCTGACAAACCGTTTGGTCAGGGCGCGCTTTGCCCGAGAACGGCTTTTCATAGCCGAAACGGAATCCGCCAAAAGGAGTCAGGTTGCCAAGATTGATGAGGGTTCGGTTGCCAGCAACGATTTGATCGCTAGAATACGAGCAGCCGCGGACTACGTCCGCCAAATCAAGCAGTGACCCCTTCGTCCAGCCTTCGGGTATGCCGTTGTGGATGGGGGCGGTTTCATGGCCGGGGAAGCGCAGGTCGACGAACCATTCTTTGTACAGGCGCTGAGCCGCCTCTTCCAGCAGCTTTATCTGCCTGCGGTTGTTCTCGATGAGCTTGTCGTACGCCGAAAGCACCCCCGCGATGCGTTGCTGGGCGGGCAGGGACGGCAAACGAAGCGGGAACTCGGGAAATGTTGCTATCGGTATGCGATTCACTGTTGCGCCGAGAACCGTACGCGAAGCTATCACGGCTTTCCAAGCAGGCGATTGCGTATAGTAATACAGAAAGCGAGCATCGATTGCCGAGAGGTCGGGGCGCATAATCGCCATGCGCCGCCCCAGGCATCCTTCAAAACCGGCGGGAATTCTGGCATACGATTCAAGATTCGCCTCATACGAGAAGACGACGTCATTTTCCTGCGGGGTTACTCGTTTTGTCCATTTGGGGTAGTTTTCATATGATATGCGCTTACTGTTTTCATAATCGATGCTACCGTCGGAACGAATACTGGGAATGCCCAGGTAAATTGGTCCATCATTGCTTTGAGGAGGCGTTGCGTGAGGTCCATCGAATACCTCACATACATCGCCAACCGTGCACCGCTTCCATTCACTCATAGCCCCAGCTCCTGAAAATTGCGGGTGATGGTTGCCATGAGCTCGTTGCTTTCGGTTTGCAGGCGGGTAAGTTCCTCCTGGATTTCGCCCATGCGTTCGTGGAAGTCCACGCCGTCATCCTCCACGGGCGGCACGCCCACGTAGGCGCCTGGCGTCAGGCTCCAGGAGCTTTTGTCGGCGGGCGCATCGCCCTGAATATCCTTCTTGCTAGCCACCTTGCACAAACCCGGCACGTCGGCGTACTCGCCTTCGCCGAATTTCTCTACCAGCCACACGGCTTCGCCGACTTCGGTAGCGGCGGCTTCAAGCTGTGCCGTCACCGCGGCAAGCTCCTCGCGGTGCTTTTTCTGCTGACGCTTGGGCAGCGCCTCAACCTCAGCTTTGGCATTGGCCTTTTGAACTTCGATAGCCGCAAGCATGGCGGCGCGCGCGGCTGCGAAATCCTTAACGCCGCGTACATTCGAAAGCCTCTCCGCAGCTTCGCCCGCAAACAGCACGGCAAGCTCGGCGCACCGAGCCTTGTAAGCGCCTAGCAGCTTGCGATATTTCTCCTGCTCGCCGCGATAGAGCCACACGATAGCGGTAAGATTCTTCAGCTGCCAGGGCGTCCACTCGTTCAGCGTGGTGCTTACCGCGGTGTGGTAGCGCTGCGCGTCAATGAACAGCACTTTGTCGCGAATGGCCTGCGGTTTGTCCTTATCGAAGAACCACAGCGTGCACGGCAGGCTTTTGGTGTAGAAGAAGTTGTTGCCCACGTACAGCATCACGTCCACCGCACTCGCTTCCACAAGCGCGCGGCGTTGGGCGCGCTCGGCGTTGGAGTCGGTGGCGGAACTTGCCATAACAAAGCCCGCACGACCGTGGTCGTTCAGATACGAGTAGAAGTAGTTGATCCACAGGTAGTTGGCACCGCTTGTGGACACCTCGTGCTTCTTGTTTTCCTTGGGAGCGCCCAAAGGCAAGCGGCCCGCGTCTACCGCGGCCGACCACTTTACCTTATCCACGTTGAAGGGCGGGTTTGCGGCCACGTAATCGCACGCACCCTCAAGCGCATGCGCGTCGTGGTAGAAGCTGTTGGCCTCGTCCCCGCTTTTGATGTTGCCCTGCATGCCGTGAACCGCCATGTTCATAAGGCACAGCTTGGCGTTGTAGTCCACTTTCTCTTGCCCGTAGAACATCATGGACTGCGCAGGGTTTCCGCCCTGTTCGCGCACGTAGTCGCTTGCCGATACGAACATGCCACCGCTGCCGCAGGCTGGGTCCAGCATGGTGCCGCGCACAGGCTCGATCACATTCATGATCATGCGCACGAGCGACTTGGGAGTGAAGAACACGCCGTCGTCGCTTGCCACGGCGGGCGCGAACTTGCCCAGGAAGTACTCGTATATGCGCCCGATGATGTCGTCGCCCTCTTCGTCGAGTGCCGGGTTGTTGAAAATGCGGATAACGCTTGCCAGAAGTTCGTTGCCAAGCTCGGTATAAGTGTTAGGTAAAACGCCCGCCAAGCTGGGGTTGAGGCGGGCAATGGCATCCATAGCCGCGTTCACGGCACGGCCGATGTCTGCCTGCGCAGGAAGGTTCAACAGGTAGTCGTAGCGAGCCTCTTCTGGAATGAACATGGCTCCCTTAGCCGTGTAGTCCTGTGGTTCCTTAGGCGGCTTGCGACCTTCGATGAGCGCACGTTCGGCATCTATCTGCACATCGGCGCGCTTGAAGCGGCCCCAGGCGTAGCGCAGGAAAATGAGTCCCAGCACCGGCATGCAGTACTGTTGGCTGGTGAGCTTTGAATTGGCGCGAAGCTCGTCGGCAGCTTCCCACAGTTCGTCTTCAATCTTTTTGATGTCGGCCATGTTAGTTGTCCTTTTCCGCAAGGTGCTCGATGAGGCTCATCTTCACAAGCGAGGTGAAGCTCACACCTGAAAGTTCGGCGGCCTGTTTGGCTATATCGCGCATGTTCTTGGGTATGCGAACCGTCACGGCCACATTCTCGCCCCCGACTAGATAGGTTTTGAGCTCGCTTTTCGTAACGTTTCCATCGATGAGATCTGCGTACCTCACGGTGCCTCCTTGCTTGCATGATGCAATACAATTATTGAGATGTATTCTAACAGATAGGTTGACAGGGAAATTGCAGGGATTGGGAAGGCAGGGCCAGAAGCGGGCGGCTGCGAACGCGCGGCCGCCCGCTTCTTGTTGGTCTTCACTCCTAAAAGAGCGAAAAACGGCTCGATTTGCGCTGCGGCTCCGAACCTGCTCCGAAATCTACTCCGAAAGTCTGTACTCGCGATTTCTGGCCTGACCTTCAGCCTGGGCCGTCCAGGCTGCTATCATCTCGCGCAGAATCTGGATCGCTCGCGCCACCTTCAATCCGACTGCATCTGCTATATCTGATGGTTTTGACGGTTCGTTCGTCATCAGATACTCCACGATTGCATGCTTATTCTCCAGAGTCTTCCCAGTTCGCGCGTCCTTTTCGCTTTGCGTGGAATCTGATGATTATCATCAGATTCCGCTTTCAAGGGCAGCGTGAGCGTCGCTGGCATACTTGCTGCGGCCGCCATCGCTAAGGCACGACATCGCGTTCGCCCATAAGAAACGTACTCGCGGCGAAGAGTCTGGAAAGTTGCGTGCGAGAAGGAAACGGCATGGCGCGGATCGACGTGGACGATTTGAGGGATTACCTGCTGGATTACTGCGGGACGGCCGCGTTTCGGGTTTCCCGCGGCGCTTGCCGACGCGGCCGAGATTGAGCGTGCGAGCGGACTGGAGCTGTGCGGCATCGCACAGCGGCTCGGCGTCGACCCAGAGATCTCGCGCTTCGATGCCACCCAAACCGGCCTCCAACATGAAAGGATGGGCTGTATCGAAGTCACTTTTCAAGCAGTAGCGACTGCTTTTGCCAGCGCGTAAGTTAGACGTGAATTTGATTGGCTTGATTTTGAAGGCTTTGCTTCGAATTCAAGATAGGAACCTTGCGCAGTTCGCTGATATTTCTGTTTGCATCCTTTCCGCGATGTCGTCGATTCCTAAAACCTTTTGCAGTCTAGCTTCCTCGATGACCGATGCGAGTACTTGGGGAACCATTCGAGCCATGGTCTCGAATTGCTCGCATAGCGTATCGGCTCCTATGTCTAGTTCCTCAAGGCGGCAGCTTACCGCCATCTTCTCAACATGCTTCTTCTTTAGCATTCCGAATCTGTTCTCGCCGCCTATGGACAAAGCGGTGCGAGGTGGCTTTCGTGCCGAGGGGGCAAGCGAGCGATATGGTGCGATTGAAGCAACGTCGTAGAGAGGAGCGAGCCTTATGTCATCCGGTGCGACGAGCAGGAGCGAGTGATTTTTCGCGTGGGCGTCCGTTGCCCCTATAAGATAATTGAAAAAGATTATTTCCTGGCAGCCAGCAAGGGACCATCGGCCTTGCGTTTCTTCGGCATCGATCCATGCGGCAGCGGCGTTGTCTCAAACTGCCGCGAGTTTTGATTCGATATCCGCGCTCGAGACCGACGGGCATGGACGCGGAAAGAGGAACACCCTCGTAATGAGACCGTCATTTTTCACCGCATCCGTCAAGTTTCCAAATGTCAGCAAGCTCGAACGTGGGAACAAGGGGCGCTTCCAGATCGTCAGGTTGCTTGATGGCGGCAGGGGAGCCTTTCAGGTCGACTGACATATCGAGTCCAAGGGCGGCGAGGATCTTAAGGTAGTTCTCGAGCCCGAAATTCCTGCTTTCTCCCTGCTCAAGGGCATATATCGTTCTTGTTCCGATACCGGTTTCGGAGGAAAGCTCGGCGCGGGACACCCCTTTTTCCTCGCGAACCCTGCGTACGATGCTTCCGGCGGATTGCGCGCTCCTCACTTTGCCCATGATGCGCCTCTCTTCGTGTCGTCATTGCCATATACGGCATTACGCAATATATAGCGTAATGCCGTATATGGCAATACTTTAAAATAGATGGGAGTCTTTGACTTTTGCGGAAGATGCTACTTGAATTTGCTCGGCTCTCTTGTCGCGGAAAGTCGAATTGTGCTCGCTGGGCTCAATTGAATACTATTCGGGAAAGTGGGCGGAGCTGATTTCGGGCTATGCAGCTCCAGCCTTCGCATAAAGAATCCGGTGCGAAAGTCGAGTCTTAAGCATCTTCGGTGAAGTCCCTGGGAACCGCATTGGGAGACCGTGGGATGCGGGCTGGGTGCGAGATGTTGAGAAACCTCGGCTGTCTTCGAAAACCAAGCACGGCCTGGTGCCGCCTTAGTTCTTCGCGACGTGCGCGACCCTCGATTCGCCCGCATTCACTTCACAGTGCCATCCCCCTGGCTTCCCCAGCTTGCGGCTTTCCGCCCGTCTCGGCGCGGGCTCTCCTCTCTGGGAATGTCGCTCTCGCCCGGCGATTGGCGGCCCTGTTCGTCGAGCCGCGTCTCTTGCAGCAGGTCATGGGCGGCTTCCGGGCTTTTGAAGCGGATGCTGCAGTCGTCTTTCCTGGGAAACGCGAGCAGGGGAAGCGTCCCGAACCAGACGGTTTCCTCGTCGAAAACCGCCAGCCCCGCATGGGCTGTCGAGGCGGCAGCATGCACCGTTGCCCCCATCTTCTCGAGCACACCGGCAATCTCCGGGGCGGGGCTTCCCGCGAGCGTGCACGAAACGCGCAGGCCTCTTGCGATAGCGTCCGACAGCGACGCCCCCAAAAGCTCGATGGTCTTTCGGGACGCGCGCGGCGCAACGATCGCGACCGAAGAAGACGCCGCGCGGATGTCCTCGGCGAGCATTCGCACGGCGTCGCCGGCCGTGACGAATTCCGCGCGCTCTTCTTCGCGTCCCGGTTGCGCCAGCTCGACTTCATACCCGAGTTTCGCGTACGTTTTCAGCCTCTTTTTGTGCATGCGCTCCAACATGGGGACGCTCGAATCCACGTAATCCCAGATGGTGACCTGGTTCTTCCCCTCGTGGGTCCGATGCAGGCGCCCCGCTTGCTGGGTCACGTTGCCGTCCCACGATATGGGCGTCGTCAGGAACAGCGCGTCGAGCTTCGAGAAGTCGAAGCCCTCGCCAAGGTAGCCCTCCGTCGCGACGATGATGGAAGGCCCTTCCGCCTCTTCGCGGGTTGCCTCCGCAATCAGTTTGCGGCGTGCGGCGGCGGTCCCTTCCCCGATCAAAAGGTGGACGGTACGGCCTTCGCCTGAGATGAGGCGCGCCAGCCTGCGCGCGTGCTCTTTGCGCTTTGTGAGCACGAGAGGGGTGCCGCCGCGCCTCGCCACTTCGACGATGTCGGTCGCGATGAGCTGGTTTCGCGCCTCGTTGGCGCACAGTTTGTCGAGAATCTGGTTGTACGACGCCCCGTCGCCGCAGCCCGGCACCCGAATCCTCGTGAACACGGGGCGCAGGATGCGCTTGAAGCCCTGCTGCGCCGCCTGCTCCTTCGGGTCGATGGTGCACCGGATCGGGCCGCAGAGCATGTAGAGCGCGCAATCGAGTCCGTCGGAGCGCTTCGGCGTCGCCGACAGGCCGAAGATGCGCCGCGCGGGCGTCGCCTTCAGGATCATCTCGAGGTGCGAAGCTGCGGCGTGGTGGCACTCGTCACAGATCACCAGGCCGTAGCTCTTCACGATTCTCTTCGCGCGCGGCTCGCCCGTGTCGGGGTCCTTCTCGATGAGGGCTTGGGACGTGGCGATGTCGATTATCCCCGATATCTTTTTCTTGCCGGCGCCGATTTGCCCTACGACGAGGCGCTTTCGCTTGCTCGGCTTTCCGGAAGGGGTCAGAAGCGGTCCGTCCGGGTGCTCGACGCTAAGGAACTCGGACAGCTTTTCGGCCCATTGGGAAACGAGCGCGCAGCGCGGCACGATGACGAGCGTCGGCAGCCGAAGGCGCGAGATGAGGTATGCCCCGATCACGGTTTTGCCGAACCCGGTGGGCGCCGATAGGATTCCGTCGTCGTGTTCGAGCATCCGCTCGGCGGCCTTTTCCTGTTCTGGCCGAAGCAGTCCTTTGAACTGGGTGGATATGGCGGGACCTGCGTACCTTTCGTCGTGCAGTCGAAAGCTTGCGTCGGCGTCGCTTAGAATCTTCAGGAGCCTGCGCTTGCAGCCGCGCGGAAGAGCAATGAACCCTTCGTGCTCCTCGCCGAGGCATATCACGCGCTGCTTCCCGTAAACCGACTGGTGCATGGCTTGCGCGCGGAAGAAATCGGGGTTCGCGAACGCCGCGGCCCGCTTGACCGCGTTCGCGGCTTCGGCGGAAAGGGCCGACTCGGGAACGTAGATCATGTCGGACTCGACGATGTCGAGGGGTCCCGTGAAGCTCTCGCGCGAAAGCGGCTTCTCGGCGCGCCCCTTCCAAGGGATGCCGTGCTCGTCCTGGAGGCTCCCGAGAGGCGCTCCCGCATGCGAGTCGACGACCGCGCGGGCCGCTTCCTCGCTCAATTTGCCGACCTTCGACAGGAAGAGCCATTGGTCGGGGTAGGGGCGAAGCTGCTCGTCGACGAAGACGCTGTTGCCGCGGCGCTGCGCCCGACCCTGGAAGGGCGCGGCGATCAGGTTTCCGAACCCTCCTTCGGGAATGGTCGTTTGAGCAGGGAACATGCGGTCGTAAGCATCGAATCCGACCGATTTCGCATGCGCCATCGCCTCCGAGATGAGCGCGCTGCCGAAGTCGCGGGCGAGCTTCGCGCTTACGGGGCACTCGAAGAAGAACCAGATGTGGCAGCCGTTGCCCGAGCGCGACCGCTCCACGCTTGCCTGCAGGCCGTGCGACTTCGCGGCCTCTCTGACGGCGCGCGCGGCGTCTTGCCACTCGCCCTTGTCGAAATCCATGACGAGAAGCGACGTGGTCGAGTCCTCGTTGAGCACGTAAAGGCCGAAAACGTCGCGGAACCGGTCGTCCAGACCCTTGAAATGGCTGATGATCGTGGAGTCCGTCAAGGGCGCGAACGCCTGCTTCTCGCAAAGGGAGCACTTCGTATGCGCGTTCTCGACACGAGGGCACACCCCGCGCTTCCATTCGTTTTCGCAGGCGGGGACGTAGCCGATGCCGCCGTCTTTCCTGCGGAATCCGTGCGCATGGACGTCGGGCCTTCCTTTGAAGAGCGACCTGAACAGCGTAATCTTCTCGTGCGCCGGGCTTTGCGATGTGACGAGGCCGCGCGACCTCGCGGTTTCGTTGACCGCGGAGGCGGCTTCGAGCCAGAGCCGCTGTTCGACGTAGCGCTCCTCGGCTTCGGCGGCGTTGCCGCTTGCGCGTCTGCAAACGATTGCGGCGTCGCGGCCGGTCGTCGGGACAGGCTCGATCGTCTTGACCGAGACATAGAGCTCGTTGTTGAAAAACGCGTACTTCGGGAACGGCTGCTTCATGGCCTTGCCTTCCGTTTTGCCTGGTCGTTGACTTTGGGTGAAGGCGTTGTTGGGGGAATGATACCACGGGGCGCGCCTCGGCGGTGCTGCGCTACGCCTGTCTCGGTGCCGGTTTTCAGCGGATTTTTGCGGGCGTCCCGAAGCCGCGCGATGGTGCGGGTCGAAACCGTTCGCAACCTCTGAAAAAATCACACGGCGTCGTCCTGGCCGCCTGGTGGCGATTCTCACTTCCACGGAGCTCCCCGTGGCGGTTTTGGCCGGTGCGCTTCTTCTGGGGGAGAAAGTGACGCCCCTGATCGCGGTCGGCGTCGTTGTAATCGTGGGGGCGATTGCCCTGGTGCAGCTGGTCGACCGTCGGACGAGAAAGGCCGACCAGGCTTCATGCACCGTTTAGTCGATGGCGGGATCGGCCGTGCCAACGGCTCTGGGTGCAGTTTATGGATCTGTGACCTGGTGCTCGAAGATGCGCAGATTATCCTCGGCCCCCAGCTCTCCCTTCCGTAGACGCCTCGTCTTCCCGCTGCTTCACCTTCCGATAGCGTGTTGCACGTGCGGCGCCGACCTTCTCGATGAATCCCTCGGCTTGCAGCTTCTGCAAGATTCGCTCGGTCGTCCGCTGGCTTACGGTAGGGTTGTCCTCGAGGATTTCCCTCTTGCTCGCCGATCCCGGCAAGCTGTTGAAGTAACGGCGCAGGGAATCTTCACCGGTCTCTGCGCGCAGCAATGTCTCTAAATGCGCACTGAGCTTCTCGTAGCACGCCGAGATAACGCCCAGCATGTAGACGACGAAGGGGCCGTAGTCATTTTTGCCTTCGCTCCACCCAACTGAACTCGCCGCGAGAACTTCGTAATAGGTTTCCTTGGTCGCCTCGATTTCCGATTCCACTGACACGTATTTGCCTACGGTGTACCCATTTCGGTACATAAGCAGAAGCGTGATGAGCCGGCTCATGCGCCCGTTGCCGTCGTTGAAAGGGTGAATACTCACGAAGTCGAAGGCGAACACCAGGCTCGTCAGCAGCGGGTCGAAGGTCGCACGGGCGATTTGGCGTCGGTATTCTTCGCAAATCCGTTCGATTGCGAACGGCGTGGCGGCGGCGCTTGTTGGGCGGAATCGGGCGACGAGCTCGCCGGTTTCGGAGCGCTCCGCGATGACGTTGTCGGAATCCTTGAACTTCCCTGCGAACGAAATCCCCGTATATCGGAAGAGGTCGCGATGCAGTTGGAGAATCACGTTCGGCGTTATCGGGATGTCGTCGTGCTGCGTGTGGATTATGTCGAGCACGTAACGGTACCCCGCGATTTCTCGTTCGTCGCGGGTTCGCGGTTGGGCTTCGTCTCGCACGAGTTCGCGCAGGCGCTTGTCGGTCGTCGAGATGTTCTCGATGCGGTTCGATGCGCCTGTCGACTGGATCTTCGCCCTATCGCACAGCCTCGACAGCGTTTCCGGGCGAGTGCCGCTGAGGAGCCGTTGCTCGCCTTGACGCTGCTTGACCACGCCGAGTGCCGATACGATTTCGGGGGTCATCAGCTTTCTTAAGATGTTCTCGTAATCGAATTGCATCGTCCGTATCCTCGCCACGCAGTAAGTATCTTAGTCATTATAACGAAAATGGCTAAGATACTTACTGCGTGGCGAGGATATACCAAAGATTGTCAGATGCTAAGGGGCAAAGAGCTCACGCTTGCGTTTGTCGGGGAGTGATGCTGGACCTTACCGACGTACTTCCCTCTAGGCGCTTGCTGCGCGAAGCGTTAGTTGCCCGATTCGCCCGAGCCGTTCCCGTTAATGTAGTCGATTAGCTCGGAGCGCTTGTGGATTCCGATCTTCTCGTACACATGGCGGATGTGGGTGTTCACCGTGTAGGGAGAGATGACGAGCTTTTTTGCCACGTTGTCCGTCGTGAAGCCGCGCGCGATGAGCATGACGATCTCCGTCTCGCGGGCGGAAAGGGAGAACTCCTTCGCCAGTTCTTTGATGCGCTGCTCCTGAAGCGATTCGGTTGCCGGTGGCGCCATGAGCTTGGTGATGTTGTATTCCTGTCGAACGAGCGGGATGATGATCGCGGAGAGGATGCAGACGAAGATGATTGCCGTGGGGGTGGTCGCCACAAATGCGAACGACGGGTTCGCCTCATAGATCAGGGCGAGCGTGTTACCCGCCGCGATTCCAAAGCGGATGAACGTCCCGCTGAACCCGAACGCGATTCCGATGGGCACATAGCCTTTCATTCCCAAAACGCCGAAGTACATGATAAGCAGCACCTCGAAGATGGTGCTTCCTGCCGAGGGCGAACGCGATGGCGATGAACCCGATCACGGCTGCGACGAGCGCGAAGAGCCACGACTCTGTCACGCAGTCATCGAGGAGCTGGACCCCGATGAAGGCATCGCGGAGAAACCACAGGTTGTAGTGCCACGCGAGAAGCAGGACGAAGCCGACGAATCTGCGAGTCGGGTAGTCAGCGGAGTTCTTTTCGATTGCGTCGATTTCGGGACAGCTTCCTTGGTTGTCATATGGGTTCCCCTTGGCCCGTGTCGGACAGCAGGCAATGCGTTCCGTCTTGCCTTAACAAGGCGTAAAAGGGCAAAAGCCCGCAAGACGCATTTTTAGTCTTATTTCGAGAAAATGGCGACGTTTACGAGCAAGGCCATGCGAATTTTTCAGATTATGGCGCTTGAGGGATAATTCCCATCGAGATGCTAGGTTGAATGTGCGGGCGCCTAAGCCTAGGCTTGGAGTCGAACCAAAGGTGCGGGACGTCGGGTGGCTCGTTCCGCTATTCTGTCCCGCTTCGACCGGCGGGACGGCCGAATCAACGGGTTGCGGCCAGCGCGTCGCAACGGCAAATGGAAAGGATCCTCATGAACGTGTTCATTCCCGATGGCCGCATCGACCAGTTCATTCTCGAAGACATGCCCTATATCGATCTTACGACCGAAGTCCTTGGCATCGGCGAGGAACCGGGGGAAATCGAGTACTTCACGCGCGAAGACTGCGTGCTCACCGGTGTGGAGGAGGCTGCTCGCGTGCTCGGAAAGACGGGCGCGCGCGTCATCTGGTCGCGTCGTTCGGGGGAGCGCCTCGCTGCGGGGGAGCCGTTCCTTCGCGCGGAGGGCGCGGCGGCGGCGCTGCATATGGCGTGGAAGGTGTCGCTCAACCTGTGCGATCACCTGTCGGGCGTAGCGACCAAGACGCGCGCGATCGTGGACGCGGCGCACAGCGCGAACCCTGCATGCGAGGTGCTCACTACGCGCAAGAGCATGCCGGGCGTGAAAGACCTGCTCACGAAGGCGGTCACCTGCGGCGGCGCCTTCCCGCACCGTTTGGGCGCGTCCGAGACCGTGCTCGTGTTCGACCACCACATCACCTTCATGGGCGGCTTCGAGGCGTTCTTGGAGGCGCTTCCTGCCCTTCGTGGCCGCTGCGTGGAGAAGAAGCTGTTCGTGGAGGCGGGGCCTGACGAGGCGCGCCGTCTCGCGGAAGCGGGCGTTGACGGCATCCAGCTCGACAAGCTGCCGGTGGACGATTTGGCCGCGATCGTGCCCGAGCTGCGTACGATCAATCCGCATCTCACGCTTATCGCAGCGGGCGGCATTAACCTGCAGAACGCCGCAGCCTACGCGGCATGCGGCGTCGACGGCCTGGCCACCACGGCGCCCTTCACGGCGAAGCCCATCGACATGAGCGTCCGCATGAAGCGAGCAGAATAGTCGCACGACTTCCCTTATGGCTTCACGCGGGGGCGTGTAACGCGCATTTCCCCATGAAATGCAAGTGCTTTCCAAAGTGCGGGGCAAATCTTGGGGCAAGCGGATGAAAAAGGGCGAAAGTACGTTACACTGGTTACAACGCAAGCCGAAGTCGGCTTGACCAAGCGGTTCTTTGTGTGTGCAAGACTAAAAGTGGTTGTGCCTCAAAGATGCTCTTTCGGGCGCGGCCACGCAACGAAAGGTTGGTGGTCAAAATGGCAGCTCCTGCCACTGAGCACGTGCGCAATGTCGTCCTGGTGGGTCAAGACGGCGCGGGGAAGACTTCGCTCGCTGAGGCGATGCTCTACGTCTCCGGCAAGACCCCGCGCATGGGTACGACACACGACGGCAAGTCCTATCTCGACTACGACGCCGAGGAAATCAAGCGCAAGTTCACGATCGGCACCTCGATTGCCCCCATCCCGTACAAAGATTACAAGATCAACGTGCTCGACACTTCGGGCCATCCCGACTTCATCTGCGATACGCTGTCCACCATGCAAGCTGCCGAAATGGCGCTGTTCGTGGTCGACGCCGTTGCAGGCCCACAGGTCATGACCACCAAGCTGTGGCGCGAGGCCGAGGGAATGCGCCTTTCACGAGCCGTGTTCATCAACCATATCGACCGCGAGCATGCCGACTTCGACATGGCCATGGCGACGCTCCACGCGCGTTTTGGCTCGCGTTTGGGCCCGGTCACCATCCCCATCGGGCAAGACGCTGACTTCAAGGGCGTCATCGACATCATCCGCATGGAAGCCCGCTACTTCGGCGAGGGCGATGACTCTGAGCGCATCGAGCCCATTCCCGCCGAGTTCGCCGATGCTGCTCAGGCGGCCCGCGACAAGCTGTGCGACCTTGTGGCCGAGGCCGACGACGAGCTTATGATGAAGTATCTCGAAGGCGAGGAGCAGCTCACGCAAGACGAGCTCGAGTCGCTGCTCGACAAGGCCATCGCGCAGGAGCTGTTCATCCCCGTGTTCGTGGGCTCCACCATCATCAAGCAGGGTATTCAGGGGCTTATGGAAGACATCTGCACCTACTTCCCGCACCCAAGGAGCCACGGCCGCTTCCAGATGGCCGACGGCACCTCCATCCCCATCGACGAGACGAACCGCCCCGCGGCCTTCGCCTTCAAGACGCTCTCCGACCCGTTCGTAGGCCGCTTGAGCTTCCTTAAGGTGCTTTCGGGCGTGCTCGAGCCCGGCATGGAGCTTATCAACGCGCGCACGGGCAAAAAGGAGCGCCTGGGCCATCTCTATGTCATGATGGGCAAGGAAGCCACTGACGTGAAGAGCGCGAAGGCGGGCGACATCATTGTTGTGCCGAAGCTTGCCGAGACGCGTACGGGCGACACGATTTCCCTTACCGGCGAGATTGCCGTCGACCCCTTGCCGCTGCCGGTGCCGCAGTACCCGGTCGCGATTGAGGCCGTTAACAAGAAGGAAGAGGACAAGCTCGGGACGTTCCTTGCCCGCGCGGCGGAAAACGACCCGTCGATTCATATCCAGCGCAACGAGGAAACGCATCAGACCGTGCTCACTGCGATGGGCGATACGCAAGTTGACATGCTCATTTCCCGCTGTAAGGAGCAGACGGGCGTTGAGGTTCGCCTCGTGACGGTGCGCATCCCGTATCGCGAGACCATCCGCAAGACCGCCGAGGCCGAGGGCCGTCATAAGAAGCAGACGGGCGGCGCCGGGCAGTTCGGAGACTGCTGGCTGCGTATCTCCCCGAACCCGGGGGCGGGCTACGAGTTCGTCGACGAGATTAAGGGCGGTGCTATCCCCGGCGGCCTTATTCCCGCGGTCGACAAGGGCGTGCAGGAGACCATGAAGGAAGGCGTGCTCGCCGGTTACCCGATGGTCGATATCAAGGTCGCCGTGTTCGACGGCAGCTATCATTCCGTCGACTCCAACGAGATGGCGTTCAAGACCGCCGCGCGCATCGGTTTCCGCGCTGCATGCGACCAGGCCGATCCCGTGCTGCTCGAGCCGATGGCTGACCTGGAGATCACGGTGGGCGAGGACTATGCGGGTCCGGTCATGGGCGACATCTCCACGCGCCGCGGCCGCATCGTCGGCACCGACTCCAATGACGAGGGCGAGACGGTGATCATCGTGCGCGTGCCCTACGCTGAGGTCGTGAAGTACACGAAGGATTTGCGCTCGATCACGCGCGGTTCGGGTTCGTACAGCATCCAGATCAACGGCTACGAGCAGGCGCCTGCCGACGTCACAAAGAAGCTCGTGGAAGAATACCAAGCCTCAAGGGCTGCAGGGAATTAAAGACGCTACCGCGTCCAACAGACGCGAGGCGGCGTTTGCGCAACAAGGGGGTCGACGGCTATCACGCCGCCGGCCCCCTTTGCGTGCGCAGGGAAGCCGCCCGGGTAGGAGGCGCGTCCGCTTTCCCCTTCGTCCGCCTTTCTTTCGCGTTCCCCATTCGTTTATCTGTTCAGTCCTTTTCTCATGCCCTCAGGGCAAATTCGTCCTCTTGCCGCAGGGGCGCACGGCCAAGTCAACCCGTCGATTCGACCCTGCGGGTTGAGGTCGGGCGCGCGCTTTCGGGTAGTCTATCGTGTGCATGTTCACGCTTTTGAGGGAAAGCGTGTCTGTTTTTGCGCATTCGCGCGATGTGGAGTCAAAAGAATAGTTGAAGGGGATGGTCATGAAACCATACAAGACAGTTATCTACAGCTTCCTGGTGGGCGGCACCTTCGCGCTCATCGCCCAGGCGATCCTCACGTTCTGGCAGACCGTGCTCGTAGGCACACCGATGGCGTTTTTCATAGGCGGCGCCACGCTTGTCAGCATGGGCGTGATCGGCTGCATCCTGGGCGGCCTTGCGTGCTATCAGTACGTCGAGGAATGGGCGACGTTTGGCGCGCTGCTCCCGTTCTCCGGCTTTGCGATGGCGGTCGGCATGAAGGCCGTGGGTCCCTGGACGAAGAACAACGAGAAGATGGGCAAGTGCATCTGGAACTGTGTGTGGTTCGTCGTGTGGTTCAACGTGCTGTTCGCCGCTATCTGCATCGCGATTGGCTGGATCTGCGGCACGGTCGGGTTCAATAACAACCTCGGCGTCGCAAAGACCGAGGGCGGCATGCTGTTTGTGTGCGCGTTCCTTGTGGGCGGCCTGCTCGCCGCGTTCTTCCAAATCCTGTTCGTGTGTCTGAAGAGGGTCACCAAGAAGGTCACCCCGCTTCACATCCTGATCACGGCATGGATGTTGGGCGCAATCTTCGCGCCCTTCGGAATCTCCGGTGCGCTTGCCAACTTCTCCGGCGAGGGCTTCTCCGTCATGATTACGGTCGGTGGCTACAATATGTTCAACGTGGGCATCGAGCTCGCTGCGGGCAACCTCGCAGGCGCCGGCGTGCACCTGGGATCGTTCCTGCTTGCGGTCGCCGGCCTTGCCATTACCGCGCTGTTCACCTTCTTCATCTACAACTGGACGTTTGGTCGCAAGCCGCTCGAGCAGGTTCATGCCGAGATGGCGCTGAACTCGCTTAAGGAGCTCGGCTACGACGCCTCCATGGTGAAGAAGTTCGACAAGGAAGAGCTCGAGGGCTACGACGCCACCAAGGACAGCGGCGTGCCTGCGGGTATGTGCGAGGCGGTGAAGGCTTAAGCGACCGCTTTTCGTACGACGGCTGTGCGTCGTGCGTATCGCGAACTCGCGTTGCGAGCCGCATGTTTCGCAACGCGTCTTGCTTTGCGTTTCATCTTGGCGGGCTTTCCTCTTATAGAGGGAGGCCCGTTATGCTTTTGCGCCTCATCGTGGGCCTGCCAACCTGCTAGGCTTCGCACCGGATGGGGACTACGACACGATTCTCGCAAGCGGTAACGGGAAGCGCGCTGATTTCTGGACGCTTGCTTTATACTGGTTAGCACTATTTTCGTAGTTCGTTCGCGTCGAGCGCTGGTTTTGCCTCATTGCGCCGCCGCGATGCCTTAAGGAGTGGGAAATGGCAAAGGGAATGAGCAAGAAGGAGCGCAAGCTCCGCGAGGAAATCGCCGAGCTCGAGCAGAAAAAAACGCGCGGCTTCATGCAGACGGCAGGCGGCATCATTATCTTCGTGCTGTTCCTGATCATCCGCCAGGTCTTGGTAGCGAACGGCATGTTCGACCCCGAGACGGTTGCGGCGAGCGTAGTCACTTATGCGATTGCGGTTGTAGCGGCCGGCTTCGTCGGCATCGGCGCCTATCATTATTCCAGGGCGAAGACGAAAATCGGCGATTTGCAATCTCGCATCAAGTAGACGCGCCCGCTTCACGTGAGGGTGGGGCCGTCGGGCAGATGGGCGGGAATGCGCGCCTCGTGGCGCCTTGCTCAAGGTTGCAGTTAGGCACTACATAAAATGAGAAAGCCCCGTGTCCTTCGCAAAAGCGGATGGATGCGGGGCTTTCGGGCTCGCGATGCGTGCGGCGGTTAGTCTGCGACTTCCACCAGGGTGATCTCAAAAGTGAGCGCCTGGCCTGCCAACTCGTGGTTCATGTCGAAACTAACGGAGTCGTCGGTCACTTCCACGACGCGTGCGGGGAAGGGCGCCGAACTGCCCGAGCGCAGGTAGATGGTCTGTCCTATAGGCAGCTGATCGGCATTGGGGACATTCGAGCGCGGCATCTTCTGCACGAGCGCCGGGTTGTGCTCGCCATATGCCTCGGCGGGTTCGAGGCGAACCGTCTTGGTCTCGCCAACCTCCATGTCGCGCACAGCCTTGTCGAAGCCGGGGATCATCTGACCTGCCATGCAAGTGAACTCGAGCGGCTCGCCGCGGTCGTAGGACGAATCGAACTGCGTGCCGTCGTCGAGCGTGCCTTTGTAGTGGGTCTTCACCTTTTTGCCTTCATTGCTCATGAAGCACATCTCCTCTCGGTCTGAAAAGCGTTAGCTGTCAGTCTATCCGAAGTCCGTGGCCAAGGCCACCGGCCGCTGCGTTTGATTCCCGAGCCTCGCTATGCGTCGTACTATTCCCGATCGGCAAGCGTCGTCCGCGCGGCGACGAGCTTCTCGAGCGGCTCGAGAAAACCTCGCTCGTTGTCGGAAAGCCCAGCTCGTGCGGCGGCTATCACTTCGTCGGCGAACTCGGCTGCCGACCTGCCGTAGATCTCGCCCGCATAGCCTCGTTCCTGCAGCGAGTTCTTCGCTTGTTCGATGTCGTTTGCCGCGATGCCCTCGAAAAGCCTCTCCACGCGCGCCAAGCTCTCCTCGCAGTAAAAGATGCCCTTCACAAGTGCGGCGTATGCGACGGCGTAAGGCACGGGCATCGCGTCGGCGGGGCGAATCTCGAGGTAAGTCTTTAGCCGCACGTCGGGAAACACCATCGACAGCGCGTGCTCGACCTCGGCGCGGCTCATGGGACGCTCAGCATAAATCTCGCTGAAGCGGCGGGAATCCTCGCGCCAGCCGCCCTGCCCGTCGGGCACGAGAATCGCCGGCGTGTCGTAGACCCAGCGCGCATAATCGCGCAACGTGAACGAGCCCTCGACAGCGCCCGGCACGATGCCGCAGCGCTCGGGATCGCAGTGCTGCCAAATCTCGGTGCGCACCATGCGGTGAGTGCGCGGCGCACCTTCGAAGATGGGGGAGTTGTCGCAGATAAGCGACAAGATCGGCGTGAGCGCGCTTGCAACGCGATACTTGCGCACGCAGTCGTCGGCGCTCGTGTAGTCGATGCTCACCTGTGTCGATGCGCTTCCTCGCATCATACAGGGCCCGAAGGGGCTCACGGCACCGAGGTAGCGATTCATGTACTCGTAGCGCTGCTTGGGGATAAGCTCCAGACTCGTCGCGCGCGCCGTGGGATGATAGCCCGCCTTCGCGAGCTTCCCGTGCTTCGGCGCAAGCACGTCCTCGAGCTTTTTCTCGAATTGCTCGAAGCATGCCTGCGCGCTGGCCAGTTCATGAAAAGGACCTGCGGAAAGTTCCACCTGAGCGGCAGGTTCGATGGTCACCGCCTCGCCGGGGCGCGCTACGCCCAAAAGGTCGCCCTCAGCGTCGTAGGTTGCTTGCGGATAATCGGCGCGCAGCACCTCGAGCGCGCTCTGGATGCCGTCTTCGCCCGAGTAGTTCACCGGCGAGCCGTCCTCGCGAACGATGATGTGCTCGAGTTCGATGCCGAGCGCGCCTTCGTCAGCTGTGCACCCGCTCTCGATGAACGCCGCGATTGCGTCGACGTTGCGATCGTACATCTCCATACCGTTCGCGGGGGAATTTTGCGCGTCTGATGCCTGGTCATTGGCCTGTTCATTCATGGTTTGGCTCCTTGGCCTAAAAAAGTGGTGCAAACCCCAGCGGGTTTGTATAAAATAATTTCGCCGCACATCGTAGCACGTTGCGGCGACAGAATTGGGCATGTATCGAAAACGAGGACGAATCGTGAACTTGGGCATTCTGAATAGCAAGGCGCTCGCCGCTTCTTTTGCTGTCATGTCCCGACGACGTCCTTTGCGCGACGGCAAAGCCTCGCGCCGTGCCGCTTCGCGCGTTTCTTCTCTGTAACTTTTTCGCGTCCTCTTTGGACGGGAACCCCCTTTCATTACTATTATCCGTGCGCTTCGCTCTATGCGTATCGCGTGCATCGCCGCAGCTAGCATCGCTGGCGGCCAGGCTCGTTGTTCGCATATCCGCAGGCGCGGGAACCAATTCGATAAGGAATCGACATTATGAAGATTAAAGCCGGTATCGTTGGGGCCGCTGGCTTCGCAGGTGCGGAACTCACGCGCCTTTTGCTGAGGCACCCGAGCTTCGAGCTGTGCGCGATCACTTCAGACGCGCTCGCCGGGCGCGCGCTCGCCGAGGTGTACCCCGCGTTCGCGGGTGCGAGCGACCTCGTCTTCTCCAAGCACGATAAGAGCGTGCTTGCCGACCTCGACGTGGCCTTCCTCGCCGTCCCTCACACGGCGTCCCTCGCGATGACGCCAGAATTCATCGCCGCGGGCACCACGGTCATCGACCTGTCCGCCGACTACCGCCTGAAAGACCCCGCAATCTACGAGAAGTGGTACAAGGTGGCGCACACTTCCACCGACCTTCTCGCGAAGGCTGCCTTCGGTCTGCCTGAGCTCACGGGCGACGAGCTCGCCTCTGCCGCGGCGCGTCGAGCGGCAGGGGAAGCCGTGCTCGTGGCCTGCGCGGGCTGCTATCCTACGGCGACCTCGCTTGCCGCTGCGCCGTTTTTGCGCGCCGGGCTCGTCGATGGGGGCGCCACCGTCATCGTCGACGCGCTCTCGGGTATTACCGGGGCGGGCAAGAAGGCCACCGAGCGCACGCACTTCTGTTTCGCGAACGAAAGCGTCGAAGCCTACGGGGTGGGAACGCATCGTCACACGCCGGAAATCTCGCAAATCCTGGGGCTTGCCCCCGGCAGGCTCGTGTTCACGCCGCATCTCGTTCCCATGAACCGCGGCCTGCTCTCCACGGTGAAGCTGCCGCTCGCGAAAGGCGCCGCCGCCCCCGATCCCGAAGAGCTCGCCGCCATCCAGCAGCGCATCTACGCGAATTCCCCGCTCGTCGAGGCGCTTCCCGCAGGTTCGCTTCCCAAGACCGCATCGGTCGCCGGAACGGCGCGCGCGCAGGTGGGCGTCGCCTATCACGCGGAAGCTCGCATGATTATCGCGATCGGCGCGATCGACAACCTGGGGAAGGGCGCTGCCGGCCAGGCCGTCCAGTGCGCGAACATCATTTTCGGCCTCGATCAGACCGAAGGCCTCACCTCGCTTGCCGTGGGGGTGTAAAACCCGATGGAAGGAACCGACATGACAACATTCACCCAGATCGAGGGCGGAGGCGTCACGAGCGCCCTTGGCTTCAAGGCGGCCGGCATCCATGCGGGTTTCCGCAAGGAACCTGAGCGTCGCGACCTCGCGCTCGTCGTCGCGGACGAGCCTTGCGCGGCGGCGGGCACGTTCACGAAGAACATCTTCTGCTCTGCTCCCGTCATCATCTCGAGGGAGCATCTCTCCGATGGCGGTACGGGTGCCCCGAGCTATGGCACCGCGCGCGCCGTGGTGGTGAACTCCGGCATCGCGAACGCCGCGACGGGCGTCCCCGGGCTCGAACACGCCCGCGAGATGGCGCGCATCACCGCCG
>OLPR01000487.1_pt1 | contig 36423 bp, 40 predicted proteins | sample 1672761 | NCBI WGS metagenome assembly OLPR01 (sample SAMEA3136721, study PRJEB25190) | human gut metagenome | biome: human gut; feature: human-associated habitat; material: faeces | place: Austria | collected 2013 | reverse complement strand
GTGAATCAATCGCAATCTATCATAAAGATACGATTGATATCGCAAAGCGTCTTTTTAAAGATAAAAGAGTAGGGTATATTTGTAAAGCTGATTATCGTAAAAATTCTGAATTAGAATCAATTGTTAAATTACTTATTGATCAAATGGCATTGACAAGTAAATTAGTTGATTTGCATAAGGAACATAAAGAACAATATTTAGAGGAAAAAAATGAATAATAAAGAAATTATTGATGAGATTAGATCTCATTTAACAAAAGAGAAAGATATTGATATTGCTTATCTTCAAACGGAACTAGAGATCTATAAAAAAATGAATAATGAAGAAGTAATATATGCGATTGCGAATATGCTTTTTCAATATTTAGATCCTAAAATTAAAGAACAATTAGATTTAAAAACGCATGCAATCCTAGATGAAAGAAGACAAGAATATGAAAAGGTTGTCAAACTTTTGGCTGATGAAAAATTTCAAGAAGCAAAAGAAATTCTTTTGAAATTATCAAAAACTTTTAAAAAAGCATCTTATGTGAGAGAGCAAAATTATTATGATTTTGATCAAATGATTGAGTATTTTATCTTTTGTGAAAATGTTGAGAATGCTAAAAATCTAAAAGTTAGAAGATATCCTGAACCGATAACTTATTATATGTATCAATTATCTTGTATTTATCAACTAGAAAATAATTTAGAAGAAGCTTTTAAAATTTTAACTAAAACTACAGTTTTAGGTGCAATATGTGGAAGAGTGTGTCCTCATTTTAAACAATGTATGGGTAGCTGTGTAAGAGGAATTAAGTCTGAGCCAATTAATATTGGAAATTTAGAAACTTATGTTTTTGATAATGCTTTACAAGAAAACTATATAATAGAAACAACTAATAAACTAGAAGGAAAGAAAGTTGCAGTAATTGGTGGAGGTCCTTCTGGACTTACATGTGCAGCATTTTTAAGTATAAATGGTGCTAAAGTTACAATTTATGAAAAACAACCAAAACTTGGCGGAATTACAAGATATGGTATTCCAGATTTTAGATTACCAAGAGAAGTTATAGATAAAACAGTAGAGAAAATATTAAGTTTAGGAATAGAAGCAAAATGTAATCAAACTTTAGGGAAAGATTATGAATTAGTAGATATAGAAAAGCAATATGATGCTGTATATTTAAGTTTTGGAGCAAATGTATCATCAAAAATGAATATACCAGGTGAAGATTTAGATGGCGTATATGGAGGAAATGAATTATTAGAAACAGGAATTCATCCAGATTATACAGGTAAATCTGTTGCTGTAAGTGGTGGTGGAAATGTGGCAATGGATGCTGCAAGGACTATAAAAAGATTAGGTGCTAAAAATGTATATGTAATATATAGAAGAGCAAGAGAACAAATGCCAGCAGAAGATTACGAAGTAGAAGAAGCAATGAAAGAGGGAGTAGAGTTTTTATTTCAAAATAATATTGTTAAAATAATAGGAAATAAAAAAGTAGAAAAATTAGAATGTATAAAAACAGAGCTTGTACAAAAAGAAGGAGAAAAAAGATTAGTTCCTGTGAATATTGAAGGTTCTAACTATACATTAGATATGGATTATATTGTAATGGCTGTTGGTTCTAAAGCAAATAAGGAAGTTGTAGAAAAAACAGGATTAGAAACAACTGAATATGGAAATATAAAGGTAGATGAAAAATATATGACATCTAGAAAAGGAGTTTTTGCTGGAGGAGATTTAATAGGAACTAAAGCAACTGTTGCTTGGGCTGCACGTTCTGGAAGAAATGCTTCAGAGGAAATACAAAAATATTTATTAGGAGAAGAATAATGGAAATTAGAAGAATAAAAAAAGAGGATATTCCAGAACTATTAAGCTTAAGAATAGAACAACAAAAAGAATATCACGAATGTTTAAATGAAGAAGAAAAACATATAATAGAATATACTAAGGACTACATAAATGAAAATTTAGATAAAGATTTGTTTATGTTTGGAGTTTTTGAAAATAATGAAATGGTTGCAATATGTGGATATAATGTGTGGAATGGTTTCCCATCACTTACTAATCATTCTGGAAAAATTGCATATCTGTGTAGTGCCTATACAAAGCAAGAGTATAGAGGACAAGGTATTATGAAAGAACTATTAAATAAAAGCATTAATGCAATAAAAGAAGAAGGAATAACTAGAATAAAACTTAATTCAAGTAAAGAAAATGCAATTAGAATTTATTCAAGACTTGGATTTATAAAAGATGAAACAGCAATGATACTTGATTTATAAATAAAGAGTTATAAATATATTTATTAAATAATGGAAATTGTAATTTAGTATTTGGGGGATATTAAAACGTTATATAATTTGTATTAACATAAGATTTATGATATAATATTAATTGTAACAAGCAGTAGATTCACCCATTAAATGGGAGAAAGGGCACAATAATGAAATTAAGCCTTAAAAATCCGTCAGATTACGGACGGTATTACATGCAGGACATAGCAGCAAGCTATGGACTGGAATGTGTCGAAGAAGCAGATAGTATTTCCATTTTTTCTTCTGACAGTGGTCTTCTCGAAGCATTAAGCTATGAAATTGAAATGGAAGTTGGAACCGGAGAATTTGAAGACCGGTTGGAAAAATACTATGATGACGATGACGACGATGATGAATGGTAAATGCCATGTCCAAAAACAACTCCATACGGAGTTGTTTTTGGATTATATAAAGCATTTGGGTATAGAACAATATTTATTCATGTTGACATAATGAAAAGATATGATATAATATTTACCGTAACAAGCAGTAGATTCAGCCGAAAGGCAGAAAGGGACACTATGAAACTCATAGTAACAATAGTCTCAGGCGAAGCAGTGAGCTACCTGCACGAGGTTGCAACAAAAGAGGGATTAGCTATTTATAAAAATGGTAGCGATATCACTCTTACAGGGGAAGACGAACATACCCTAGAAACCTTGGAGGAGGAGATTAGGGCAAAACTTTGCGAAGGTCTGGATTATGATATCATCTACTTTGAGTAGATGACATAAACAGAGAAGCAACTCGCACGAGTTGCTTTTCTGTTTTTTATATACATGTACTTAAATATGTTTACTTTTTCCATTTTTTGATATATAATGCTTGCAAATGCAAAGAATGAAGGGATGAAGGTTATGTACAATTTTAAAGAGGTAGAGAAAAAATGGCAAGATAAATGGTATGCAGAAGGTACCTTTAATGCAAAAGATGATTATTCAAAAGAAAAATGGTATGGTTTAATAGAATTCCCATATCCATCAGGACAAGGTTTACATGTTGGACATCCAAGAAGCTATACAGCACTTGATATAATAGCAAGAAAAAGAAGAATGCAAGGATATAATGTATTATTCCCAATTGGATTTGATGCATTTGGTCTTCCAGCAGAAAACTATGCAATAAAAAATCATGTTCATCCTAAAATAACAACAGAAAAGAATATAAATCATTTTAGAGAACAATTAAAATCTATTGGTTTCTCTTTTGACTGGTCAAGAGAAGTAAACACAACAGATCCTAATTATTATAAATGGACACAATGGATTTTTATTCAATTATATAAACATGGACTAGCATATAAAGCAACTATGCCAATCAATTTCTGTACAGGTTGTAAAGTAGGTCTAGCAAATGAGGAAGTTGTAAATGGTGTTTGTGAAAGATGTGGAAGTCCAGTTGTTCAAAAAGAAAAGAGTCAATGGATGCTAAGAATTACAAAATATGCACAAAGACTAATAGATGATTTAGATGATGTAAATTTCTTAGATAAAATTAAAGCACAACAAATAAATTGGATAGGAAGAAGTGAAGGAGCAGAGGTTAATTTTAAAATAAGCGGAACAGATGATAATCTTCTTATTTACACAACTAGACCAGATACAATATTTGGTGCAACATATATGGTTGTAGCTCCAGAACATAAATTAATAGAAAAATATAAAGATAGAATTACAAATCTTGATGAAGTAGAAGAATATAAGAGAAAAGCAGCTTTAAAATCTGATTTTGAAAGAGCAGAATTAAATAAAGAAAAAACAGGTGTAGAGATAAAAGGAATAAAAGCTGTAAATCCATTAACAAATGAAGAAATACCAATTTGGATTTCTGACTATGTATTAATAACATATGGAACAGGTGCTATTATGGCTGTTCCAGCACATGATACAAGAGATTTTGAATTTGCTAAAAAGTTTAATTTACCAATTAAACAAGTTATAAAAGATAAAAATGCAACAAGCGAATCTAAAGAGTTAGAAGAGGCTTTTACAGATGTTAACAATGGAATTGCAATAAATTCAGATTTCTTAAATGGATTAGAATCTAAAGATGCTATAAACAAAGCAATAGAATATATAGAAGAACACAAATTAGGAGAAAGAAAAGTAAATTACAAACTTCGTGATTGGGTATTTTCTAGACAACGTTATTGGGGAGAACCAATACCAATGGTATATTGCGAAAAATGCGGTTGGGTTCCAATTCCAGAAGAAGAATTACCATTAAAATTACCAGATGTTGAAGATTATGAACCAGGAGAAAATGGGGAATCTCCACTTGCAAAACATGAAGAATGGATTAATACTACATGTCCACATTGTGGTGGAAAAGCAAGAAGAGAAACAGATACAATGCCACAATGGGCTGGTTCATCTTGGTATTATTTAAGATACATGGATCCACATAATGATAAGGCTCTAGCTTCAAAAGAAGCATTGGAATATTGGTCACCAGTAGATTGGTATAATGGTGGTATGGAACATACTACATTACATTTACTATATTCAAGATTTTGGCATAAATTCTTATATGATATTGGTGTAGTACCAACTAAAGAACCATATGCAAAACGTACATCTCATGGAATGATACTAGGAAGCAATGGTGAAAAGATGTCTAAATCAAAAGGAAATGTAATAAATCCAGACGAAATAGTAGATGAATTTGGAGCAGACGCATTCAGAGTTTATGAAATGTTTATGGGACCTTTTGATCAAACAGCACCATGGTCTATGGAAAGTATTAGAGGATGTATGAAGTTCTTAGATAGAGTATGGAATATGCAAGACTTCTTGATAGATGGAGAAGAATATTCAGAAAAATTTGAAAAGATGATGCATAAAGCAATAAAGAAGATTTCATCAGATATAGAAGAAATGAAATTTAATACATCTGTTGCTACATTTATGACAATGGTAAATGAATTCTATAAAGAAAAACAAATTAATAAAGCTGAATTTGCAACATTTTTACAATTATTAAATCCATTTGCACCACATATGACAGAAGAATTATATCAAAAAATAGGTGGTAAAGAAGAGTTAGCATATAAAGCATGGCCAACATATGATGAGGCTAAAACTATAGAAGATGAAATAGAAATTCCTGTACAAATAAAAGGAAAAGTTAGAGCTACAATTACTATTAAAAAAGACGAAGATGAAGAAGTAGTAAAACAAAAAGCTAAAGAGGCAGTAGCAAGTCAAATAGAAGGAAAGAAAATAATAAAAGAAATATATGTTAAAAATAAAATATATAATATAGTAATTGGTTAAAGAAGAACATTACAGTTATGTTTTGTAACATGGCTGTAATGTTTTTTTAACAATAATGTTATAGAACTTTTGGGCTAATGTAGTATAATATAATTATCTATAGGTATACCAAGGAGAATAAATATGGGGATTGAATCAAATTTAAGAAAAGAAGGAATCAAAGTTACAGAAGAACTTGATAAAATAAAAGTTAATACTATTGCAAAGAATGTTGCTCAAAAGATTGTGGCTGCATTCCCTGAACTTGACTTTAAACTAGGTGAAGTATTTATAAAACTTTCTCAATTGAAGATGTATTATGCAGAAGTGCCAAAGGGGTTTTCAGAAGCTAATTACTTTTACAAAAACACTTCAATTTATTTTAACCAAGAAGTCCCTATAGATAAAATAGAAAATTATGCTGTTCATGAATGTATTCATTACTTACAAGAAAGAAAAGATAAAGCAGGATTTTTATTAAGGCTAGGCTTATGTGACTTAACACAATATAAAGTTCATGGTTTAGCACTAAATGAAGCAGCAGTACAGTATGCAACTGCTAAAGCAACAAAAGAACCAAAAGATAATGTGAAATATTATGGAATTTCTTTCGATACAATTAGTCCTACTTGCTATCCATTAATTTGTAATTTGATTGCACAAATGGCCTATGTAACGGGGGAAAAAATTCTTTTTGATAGTACCTTTAATAGCAATAATAATTTTAAAGAAGCTTTTATAAAGAAGACTTCTGAAGAAGCATTTTATACATTAGAAAAAAATTTTGATAAGATATTAAAGCTTGAAGAAGATTTATTAAAATTAAATAATAAAATGGAACTTTCAGATAATTTGAATTCAGGACTTAATAAAAAGAGACTTAAAATAAAGAATAATATTCAAAGTACATTTATGGAATCTCAAAATTTAATAATAACTTCTTACTTTGATACAGCTTTTGAGAAAATTACTAACTTAGAAGAAGTAGAAAATTACAGAAGATCATTATACAATTACAAAGATTTAGTTGGATATGTTGATGGAATAGATACATTTAATGAATATTATATTAAAACTATGAATAAATTAGAGAATAAATATAATGAACTAGAAAGTGGAGCTATAGATAAAAATATAGAACAAGAGAAGGCTGGCTTACCAATTGAAAGAAAAAATAAATTTCAAGTAATATGGCAAACAATAAAGAATTTCTTATTTAAATCAGGAGATGAATATAGAAAAGAAACTCAGCAGGAGATAAATAAATAAAAAGATCTAAATTATTTAGGTCTTTTTATTTTATGTATTGACAATAATGGAAAAACATGTTATTATATATGAGCGATTAAAGAAGAAGGTAACCACTTCCACCTTGTCTATAATAATAGAAAGGTAAATAATTAAATATAAATAAATATATTGTAATTATTTTAGTGGGTTAACTTGTGTCTTTAAGTTAATTCATTTTTTTATTGTCTAAAATAAAATTAGACGAAAATATATGGAGGTGTTTTAGAATAAAACAGGATTTACCTATTAACGAAAAAATTAGAGCCAAAGAAGTCAATCTAATAGACGAAAATGGTCAAAAATTAGGAGTAATGTCACTTAATGAAGCACTTAATATTGCTTCAGAGAAAAATTTGGATGTAGCTTTAGTTTCTCCAAATACTGTACCACCTGTTTGCAAAATTATGAATTATGGAAAATATAAATTTGAGCAAGCAAAAAGGGAAAAAGAAGCAAAGAAAAAACAAAAAGTGTTCGAATTAAAAGAAATTAGAGTAACACCTAATATAGAAGAGCATGACTTTGGTTTTAAATCTAAAAATGCAAGAAAATTCCTAGAAGATGGGGCAAAAGTAAAAATTACAGTTAGATTTAGAGGAAGAGAAGTTAATAATGTTAAATTAGGAGAAGCAGTTATCAACAAATTTATAGAGGAATTAAGCGATATAGCATCTCCAGAAAAGAAACCTTTATTAGAAGGTAGAAATATGTTTGTAATTTTATCAAAAAAAGCATAAATAGAAAGGAGCAATTAAAATGCCAAAATTAAAAACAAATAAAGCTGCAAGCAAAAGATATGGTTTTACAGCAAAAGGAAAAGTAAAGAGAACATCTGCAAATGCAAGACACAGATTATCTACAAAAACAAGTAGACAAAAAATGTCTAGAAAACAAAATTCTTATGCAGACAAAACATGTGTTGAAGGAATTAAAAAATTATTACCTTATGGTTAATAAAAAGAACGAAGAATGAGGAGGAATAGAAAATGGCAAGAGTAAAAACAGCAAGAATTACTCGTAAAAAACATAAAAAAGTATTAAAACAAGCAAAAGGATATTTTGGTGCAAAAAGATACAGATTTAGAATGGCTAAACAAGCTGTTATGAAATCTGGAATGTATGCATATATAGCTAGAAAAGATAAAAAGAGTAATTTTAGAAAATTATGGATAGCAAGAATAAATGCAGCTGCAAGAATGAATGGAATTTCTTATAGCAAATTAATAGCTGGATTAAAGAAAGCTAATGTAACAATAAACAGAAAAATGTTAGCAGATATCGCTATAACAGATCCAAAAGCATTCACAGAAATTGCTGAAATTGCAAAAAAAGCATAATAAAATAAAATTCTAAAATACTAGTTTGTTAAAAACTAGTATTTTTGCGCATAAAAAAGCATAGTATATAATAAGAAATCTATATATTTGCGATTATTGTCTTTTATTGTCTCAATAAACTAAAAATAGGAAGGGGGGAATATTTTAATGGTAGAAGAGCAAAAAATATTATCAATTATAGATTATATAAATCAAAATAATATTTGTGATAAATATTTAAATAAATTGAAGAATATAATCGGTAATAATGCAGAAATAATATCAAGAGTAAAAGAAAAACAATCTGCAATAGACAAAATGAAAATAAGACATTTTGTTTCTGCAAATCAAATAAGTGATTTTATTGGATATATGATAATTACAGATACAGTAGAAGATGTTTATAAAATAAAAAATAGAATAGAAAATAACTTGGGAAATTGTTTAGAGGAAGATTATATAAAAAATCCAAAGAATGGTTATAAAAGTATACATTTAAACTATTTAGTAGAAAAAAATATTCCTCTAGAGATTCAAATAAAAACAAAGCAAATGAAGGCAGCACAAGATATAGTGCATGATAAAATATATAAGAATTTTAATTTATCAGAAGAATTAAGAAATGTGCTTAGCAATTTAGTGTTTTTAAAAGTTCTAAAGCAATAAAGATTTTAATCTTTATTGCTTTTTCATTTTAGGTTTTGCAATTAAAGAAGCTAAATAACCAAAGAATATTGCAGCAGCAATTCCACCTGCTGCATTTTTTATACCACCAGTAAAAGCACCAAGAAGCCCAGAAGTTTTAACGCCTTCTATTGCACCTTTTGCTAAATTGTATCCAAAACCAGTAAGAGGAACAGTTGCACCAGCGCCTGCAAAATCAACTAAATATTTATATAAACCAAGTCCACCTAAAATAACACCAGCAGTTACAAAAGTAACTAATATTCTAGCAGAAGTTAGTTTAGTTTTATCAATTAAAATTTGTCCTATTACACATATTAATCCACCAACGACAAAAGCTTTTAAAAGTGTAGACCATTCAAAAACAGCTGACCAATCAATATTACTCATGAAATCTCCTCCCAAGGATTTAGAAACGTTCTTTTTATAGAGATTTCAAAGAACGTTTCTTAATCTCGAATTATTTTATACTAATATTTTGTGCACGAATTGATAATTTTATACAGTTTTGGAATATTGAATGCTAGAAAAAGTTATGATAAAATTATTAAAAAATTGATTTTTAAAGGATGCAAAAGATGATAGAAAGTGAAGTTTTTAAGAGGTATCAATTACCAATAGAAGAATTACGACCAAAAATAATTGATACAATAGTAGAAGTTTATGGAGAAAGACACAGGGAGCAAATAGAAGATAGATTAAATAATTTGTATATAAATGCATATGTTACAGCCGAGGATGTTCAAAATGATTATAATACAAAAAATAGCCATTTTGTATCAATGCTATCAGTAAAATTTTTACGAAATATAGGAATAGAGGTTTCAAAAGAAACAGAAGATGAAGTGTATAAAAGAGGAACTTTTGCTTTGACAGAGGAACATAAAGATGTTTTAAAACAATATTTCGGAACTTCTAATTATACTGACTATGGAAAAATTTTTTCATTTGATGATGAATTAATAAATTCGGAAAACGAATATAAAAATAAAATGCATAAATCCAATAGATGTGAAATTTTAAAAGCTATGGGTTTAGAAATTTCACCAGAAAACTATGATGAAGTTATACAAACTAAGCAAGGTCAAGAATGCTTAAATAGGGCAATAAATATATACAAAGTAGCTACAGACTGTAGAGGCGATTTTGATAAATTTCAAGAAGAAAATAAGGATTATATAGAATATTTAGAAAAAGTAAAAAAATATGAACAAGAATTAAAATTTAAATACATGAAGCAATATGCAACACAAATAGTGCCTTATTGTGATAAAGAACTTGGAGCTAAAATAGAAGAGGCATTAGCTAAAAATTATACTTCAGATTATAGATTTACACAAGATGTAGATAAAGATGGAATATATATTGCAAGATATGGAGATCCGTTAATTTTTTCTTTTTCAGATGATGCAGAAGAAAAATTAGCTAAAGATAACTTTGAGTCTATGCGAGTAAAATCAGCTAGAATAAAATATTTTAAAGCCAAAGGATTAGATTTAGGTAATAATTATGAGGATTATGAAAATAGCGAGGAAGCAAAAAAATTATTGCCTGACAAAGAACTGGTAGAAACATTATATAAAATAAAAAAAGACGATGACAAAGAAATGGATATGGAGTTCTTTTTAAATACTGGAAATTACGAATCTTGTAAAAAGAATATATTATCACAAGGTATAAAAATACAAGATAGTTTTAGTAAAGAATTTGTCGAAAATGGTGTAACATGTATAGTTCCGAATGTTAGACAAGATGACAATGGAAATTACCAACTGTTTAATATAGTTCATCTTCCATTAGTTAAAATTTTAAGGGATTATAAAGATGTGCAGATAATACATGAATTATTACATACTGTAGAATCTAGCATGAAACAACTTTCGAAAGATGAAATATATTTTAAATTTGGTTTTGATGAAGCAGTAGAACCGATATGCCATAATGAAGATGAACTAATTGTAGACGATAGGAAAAGTGATCCAAATGAGCCAAGAAGAATATATGAATTATTATCTGAAAATTTACATCAAGAATTAGCAATTGAAGTTACCAGAAAACTACATGAAAAAGGAATATATTTGTATGGAGACCAAAAACTGGCTAGAGAAACTGGAGCGACTACGTACGAGCGTTATAATGTTATAACTATAAATTTTCAAAAAAAATATAGAGAAGAAATAATTGATGGAATGATGGAACCTACTAGAGATGGAATAATAGATGTTGTTGGAAAAGAAAATTTTGAAAATTTAAATTCAACTGTAAATGAATATGCTGGGTTACCATATTATAATATGATGGATGACGTTTTGGCTAAAAGAGACACAGACCTAACAAGGAAAAGGATAGAACTTGCTAATAGAGGTAAACAAATAGTAGTAGAAGACATGAAAGCATATGAACAAACTAGAGAAAAATATAGAATATCTGTCCAAAAAATAGGTAAAACAACAGTACATAGGTCGCTACAAAATAAAAGAAATGCAATGCAAGCACTTACATATGATGAGACTAAAGTTTTGGAAGGAGAACAATTAAGAAATGAACAATAATTATTCTAAAGCATATGTAGAAGTATTAGAAATTTTAAAATATATTCCAAAAGAAGACTTAAAAAAAATTCCAAAAGATATAATATTTACTTTAGAAAAATGTGCAGATAAGGAGCATATCTTTAGAATTAATAAAAGTATTCCTTTTGAAGAACAGAATTTAATGGAAGAAACAAAAGATATACTAGCAAACTTTTTTAGAGATTATTGGGCAACTGATTTTCAAAGAGAGCAAATTTTGATAAAAGAAAAACAAGATGAGTATGAATTAGAAGAGAATAAGATAAAAATTAATTATGATGAAGTATTTAAGAATAAAAAGACAGAAGAAAAACCAAAAACAGAATTAACAGTACTACCAGAAAAAAAGTGGTATGAGAAGTTTTTGGATTATATAAAAAAAGTATTTAAATTAAAAAAATAGAGATTTTGTTTAAACAAAATCTCTATTTTTAAGAATTAGCACCTAAGCTAATAGATTTATTACAAATACATATTAAGGAAAAAAGAATGTCTCTAAATCACGAGTGCAAAAAAAGAATGTTCCTAAATACAGAGGAAAAAAAGAAACGTTCCTCAATCCTTAATAATTAAATTTCTATGCTAACTGCGTGTGCGATTCCAGGAATGCTTTCACCTTGCTGAGTAGAAGTAGAATTCATTAAAGCTCCAGTTGCAATTAATAATATTTTTTTGTATTTTTTAGTTTGTAACATATTAAATAAATAACCAGAAAATACTGTACCACAACAAGCGCATCCACTTCCACCAGCATGTGTATCTTGGGTCGCCTTGTCAAAAATTAAAACTCCACAATCATTGTAGTTAGATTTTATATTGAATCCTTTAGTCTGTGCAAGTTCAATTAATATTTCTTTACCAACATGTCCAAGGTCACCTGTTATAATTGCATCATAATAACTTGGCTTTCTACCAGTATCACTAAAATGTGTAATTAAAGTATCTAAAGCAGCAGGAGCCATCGCAGCACCCATATTATTACCATCTTTAATTCCCATATCTATAATTCTACCAGGAGTAAAATGTGTTACAAAAGGTCCTGTTCCAGCAGAAGATAAAATTGCAGCACCAGAGCCAGTAACCGTCCATTGTGAAGATTGAGGTCTCTGGTTTCCAAGTTCCAATGGAAATCTAAATTGTTTTTCTGCACTACAAAAATGACTAGAAGCAGCACAAATAACATTATCAGCAGCACCACCATCAATAAATACAGAACCTAATCCTAAACCTTCAACAAAAGTAGAACAAGCACCAAAAATTCCTATAAATGGAATGTTTGAATCTCTAAGACCAAAACTAGAAGAAATACATTGGTTTAATAAATCACCAGCAAAACAATAATCTATGCTAGAAATTGGAAGATTAGATTTTTTTACCGCAGAATAAACAGTTTCTTTTAATATTTTACTTTCGGCTTTTTCCCAAGTCTTTTCTCCCCAGAATTCATCTTCTAAACATTTATCAAAATATTTAGCAAGTGGACCTTCTGCTTCTTTTGGACCAACAATACTTGCTGTATCTAAAATAGTAGGAGGCTTAGTAAATTTAATAGTTTGTTTCCCTAATTTTTCCAAAAAATCATCTCCTTATGCTAAAGTAATACCTTGTGTATTAAAAATAAGATATATGATACCAACAATAATAGAACTACAAATTCCAAAAACTAATACAGGCCCAGCAATAGTAAACATTTTGCTACCAACACCCATAACATAACCTTCAGATTTAAATTCTATTGAAGGTGCAACAATAGAGTTAGCAAATCCGGTAATAGGAACTAAAGAACCTGCACCTGCGAATTTGCCTATTTTATTAAACATATTTAAACCTGTTAAAAAGGCGCTAATAGCTATTAAGATAATAGAAACGATTGTACCAGAAGTTGCTTCGTCTAAACCACGAGCTTTACATATAAGAGAGATAATTTGACCAAAAGTACAAATTAAACCTCCAACCCAAAATGCATTAAAACAATTTTTAAAAATCGGCGAATTAGGAGATTTTTTATCTACATATTCCTGATATTTTTTTTGAGTTTCTATAGGTTGCATACAATACTCCTTTCTACATAGAAGAATGGTCTATATAAAATGTTAACTCTATTTCTGCAAAATATTCAGAAATTTTACCATCCTGAATACTTGCTGTTTGATCAATTACCTTTACTTCTGATATATAATTAATTGTTTTTGAAGCTTCACTAATAGTTTGCACAATTGCATCTTTCCAAGAAATGTTAGAAGAACCTCTAACACGAATATGTTTTTCTACAGTCATTACACTACCTCCTATAAATAAAATTAATAATATTTTTTCCATTTAATTTAATTTTATACAGATGGATGATATAATATAAAAAAGAATTGGGAGGGACGCTCCTTTTTTCCTTTTTCGGGATTTGGGGACGTTCCTTAAATCCCGAAAAACATGAAGTGAAAGGAATACATATAATGAAAATTGATTTTGCGCGAAATATTGCATTAAGAATTCTGTATGAAATAAATACAAAACAAGCTTATTCAAATATAGTTTTGGATAAATATATAAATTCAAATAGGGAAAAATTAAACAAGCTAGATATAAATTTTATATCAGAATTAGTTTATGGTGTTGTAACTTGGAAATTATCATTAGAGTATATAATTCAAAAATATTCAAAAATAAAAATAAAGAAAATGTCTGATTGGGTAAAAAATATTTTATATTTAGGCGGTTATCAAATAATATTTTTAGATAAAGTACCAAAATCAGCAGCTGTAAATGAATGTGTTAATTTATGTAAGAAATATAATTTTAAATCAGTTGGATTGGTTAATGCAATTTTAAGAAAAATAGATAAAAATGATTATGAAGAAATTGATCATATAACTAATATTATTACAAGAATAAGTTTAAAATATTCTATGCCAGAATGGATTGTAAGAAAATTTTATGAAGAATATGGAGAAGAACAAACAGTTAATATTTGCCAAAATTTAAATTTAAGACCTAATATAGCGGTTAGGGTAAATAGGATGAAAAATAAAATCGAAATAGGAGAAAAAGGAATATTAGATGATTTTAGAATAATTACAGGAACAAAAAATATTACCAAAACTAAAGAATATATAGAAGGATATATAACTATTCAAGATGAAGCAGCAGGTTTAAGTAGTTTTATTTTAGATCCAAAAGAGGGTGAAAATGTTTTAGATGCATGTAGTGCACCTGGTGGAAAAACCACTTATTTGGCAGAGATTATGAACAATAAAGGATGTATTATAGCATGGGATATTTATGAAGAAAGATTAAAACAAGTAAATCAAAATGCTAAAAGATTAGGCATTGATATTATACAAACAGAAGTAAATGATGCTACAAAATTAAAAGAAGAATATATAAATAAATTTGATAAAATATTGTTAGATGTTCCATGTTTGGGCTTAGGAGTAATTAGAAGGAAGCCAGATATAAAATGGAACAGACAAGAAAGTAATATAGAAGAAATTTCTAATATCCAATTTAACATATTAAAAATATGTTCTAAATATTTAAAAGATGATGGTGTTTTAGTATATTCTACTTGTAGTATGCTAAAAGAAGAAAATGAGAAAATAATTGAGAAATTTATAAACGAAGAGGACTTTGAAACAATTAATGTAGATCAAAAGATTCCAAGTGAATTTTCTAAAATAACTACTAATAATATGGTTCAATTTTTACCAAGTAAAAATCATGATGGATTTTTTATAACAAAGTTAAAAAGAATATAAGGGGATATAAAATGAAAAAAAGGATACTTAAAATATTTATATTTTTAATTGTTATACTAGTATTTTATATAATATTTCCAAAGGACAGTTTTGCAGCAAGTGCAGTTTTAAATAAATTAACTTTTAATGCAGAATTAACAGAGCATGGCGATATGACAGTTGTAGAAGATTGGGATGTTACATTAAGTGATGCAACAAGTATATATAAAAGTTTTAAAAAAGATATGTCAAAATATTTTGGAGTAGGAGGTTTTCAGGTATACGAAATAAAAGATGGACAGCAAATACCATTAAATAAAGGTTATGCTGGTCAAGAAGGATATTATCAGATAATAGAAAATAGTGATAGTACAGAAGTGTCATGGGGAACTGGAACAGTAGGTAAAAAGGTAAGAAAGAAATATAGATTAGCATATAATGTTAAAAATATTATTACTAAATATAATGATTGTGCAGAATTATATTGGCAATTTCTAGGAGATGGTTTTTCTATTCCCGCCAAAAAAATTACTGGAACAATATCGATTCCAGATAAAATAGACCATAAGTCACAAATAAAAGCTTGGGGGCATATAAATAGTATGACTGGTTCAATTAGAATAAAAAACAAAAATACAATAACATTTAATGTTTCTCATTATAGTGCAAATCAATTTTTGGAAGTAAGATTATTATTACCACCTAATATAGTACAAAATGAAAATAGATATCAAAATATAGCAATGAAAGATAAAATAATAAACGAAGAAAAAGAATTTGCAAATGACTCAAACAAATATAGAATTTTAAATACTATTTTATTAATTGGAATAATTGCATTATATGTATATATTATCATATATGAAATTAAAAAAATAAGAAAATTAAGAAATAAATTAAAACAAATAAAATTATACAATACTAAATATGAATATTTTAGAGAAATTCCAAATGAAGATTCTTCTCCAGGAAGAGCTGCTTTTTTATTAAATTCTAGTTTTCAAGTTGAACATGGAGACTTTAATAAAATATTTGCAGCAACAATATTAGATTTAAAATATAAAGGATATATAGATATAAAAGAAAAAGTATTAAAAAATGAAACAATTCAGTACATAGAATTATTAGATAATACTAAAACATATAAAGGAAAACAAAAATATATAAAAACAGAAATTAAAGAATTATCAAAAGATGAAAATATGATTTTAGATTATATAATTAGTCTTACAAATGAAGAAGGAATTTTACCGATAACAGATATAAATGGACACATTAATTATAATGATGCAAATAAAAGTGAATTTATAGAATTAGCTAGTAGTGTATATAGTAAAATAGAAGTTATAGAAACATTAAATGGAAATGTAAGAAAAGTGAATAGTGAAAAAAGAAAAAGAATTCATGGTGAATATTCATGGGACATTAGTGTTAACATAGGAATAATTATATTAGTATTTGCTTTAACATGGTTTTTCTTAAATTTATTATTTATGATTATTGCAATTTTACCAATTATTTCTTTAGTTTTATTATATAGAATTAAGAGAGTAACATATTACTTAAGTGAAAAGGGATTAGAAGAAAGTCAGAAATGGCAAGGATTAAAAAAATATTTAGAAGACTATTCTTTATTAAATGAAAAAAGAACTAGAGATTTAGGGTTATGGGAACAATTTTTAGTTTATGCAACAGCTTTTGGAATTTCTGATAAAGTAATAGAAGAAATAAAAACAGAAATTAAACAAAATGATGATAAAAAAGATGATGATTCAATTAGTATATATGAAATAAAGAGTGATTTAAGAATGCTAGAAAATTTGGTACTAAATATAAATATAGATTTTTCACAAATAATATCAGAATTGTATTTGAATTCATCAATTGATTTAGCTTCAGCAAGTTCTTTTATAATGTCATCTGGTTTAGGTCTTGGTGGAGGATTTTCTCGTGGAGGAGGAAATGGTGCTGGAGGAGGCTCTGGTGGCGTAAGATAAAATTTAATGTTACGATAATATTACATTAATATTATGTTTAAATTAAACACCTTGACTTTTTTACATAAACATATAAAATATTGTTAGAAGAAAAATGCACAAGTGTTACGCAAAATACTTTTACAAAAGAAGGGAGACGTTTATATGTTAAATAAAGTAAGAGAAGAAAAGGGAATAACATTAGTGGTCTTAATAATAACAATAATTGTATTACTATGCTTAGCAGGAGTTATAGTATATTTAGTATTTGGTCAAGATGGATTAACAGGTAAAGATAATGCATTAGAGGCAGAAAGAGATAAAGCATATGCTAAAGATATCGTAACAATGGCACTAAAAATAGTTGAAAAAGATCAAGAACAAGCTCAAATGAATGTTAATGGATTAGTTCAAACAAATAATACAAATCCAGATATTATAGATGAAGTTGTAAAGGCAATAGATAAGTCTTCAAACTTTAAAGAAGGAGCAGATGGAAGTTCTGTAGAATATGTTACAAATAATGGAGATAAATATGTAGTTACAATAGATACACAAAATTTAAAAGTAAAAGATGTAAATTAAAATTTTGTGTGAACTATTATAATTAAAATTGTCAAGTAAATATTTATGTGATAGAATAGGCATATACGTTAGTATATGCCTATAAAAATGTTAGGAGAAAAAAATGGTTAATTTAATATTTAGTATAATATATTTATTAGTTTTAATAGGTATTGCTATTATAGATAAAAAAGAACATAAAATTTCGAAAAGAATATTATTAATAGGTTTTGTTGTAGAAGCAATACAAATAATTTATTTATATGTAAATAATAGATTTCATTTACTTGAATACCTAATTTATTTAATAATTTTTATTATATTATTAATAATAGATACAATTATTATTAGGAAAAAAGGAGAATCATTATATGTACTTCAAGTATTAATGCTTTGTATGTATATGGCAATATTTACAGATAAATATATTTTTGCAATGACTGTTATATTTATGCTAATAACTATAGGTTTATATATTTTAATCGGAAGAATTTCTACAATAAGAAAAAGACGAGTAATTAAAAAACAAAATTCTAAAGAACTTGCAAAACTACCAATCGGTTTTTATTTATGCGTAGCTGATATAATTGTTTTAATATATAGTATAATTGCCTAACTAGAAAGGAGCAATAGATATGAATATAGGAATAGATATAGGTGGAAGTCATATAGGAGTAGGAATTGTAGGTTCAAGTGGAAAGATAATAAATAAAAAAGAAGTAGATATTACAGAAAAAGATAAAAAAAATATAGAAAAAATGATTATAAATACAATTATAGATTTTATCAAATCAATTTTAAAAGAGCAGGATATACAGATAAAAGAAATTGGATATATAGGTATTGCATCACCAGGAACTATAGAAAATAATTGTATATATAATGTTGTGAATTTAGGACTAGATAAATTAGATATAGCAAAATCTTTAAAAAAAGAATTTGATTTAGAAATTAAAATAAAAAATGATGCTAAATGTGCTGGAATTGCAGAAAGTATGTATGGTAGTACAAAATCAGCACAAGATAATATATATTTATGTTTAGGTACTGGAATAGGTGGAGCTGCATTTTTAAATAACAAATTAGTTGAGCCAAAATATAGATCTGGTATGGAATTTGGGCATATGATCATAGAGAAAGATGGTAGAGACTGTAAATGTGGTAGCAAAGGATGTTTTGAAACATATTGTTCAATGAAAGTTTTAAAAAGAGAAATAATAGAAACTTTGGAATTAGATGAAAATGAAACAAGTGCCAATATTGTAAATGAAATTAGAAAACATATAAATGATTTAAGAATAAAACCTTTAATGCAGGAATACATAGAGTATTTAGCAATTGGAATATCTAATTTAATAAATATATTTGAGCCCGAAATTGTATGCATTGGTGGAAGTTTTGTTTTTATTGGGGATTTAATTATTCCAAGATTAAAAAAAGAAATTAATGACAAAGGATTATTATTTAATTCAAGAAAAGATATTGAGATAGTACTTGCAAGTTTAGGTAATGATGCTGGAATTATTGGAGCCGCAAGCTTATTATAGAAAAAAATTACTTAAATACTTGTACAAATTTTAAGATTGTGATATAAATTATGTATGGAATTTTATAAGAAAGGTGGAACATTTGTGGAAGGCGAAACAAATAGCGATAAAAAAACAATATTAATTGTGGATGATGAACAGCCAATAATTGATATGCTAGTATATAATTTGGAAAAAGAAGGATATAACACATTAGAAGCGACAGATGGGGAAAAAGCTGTAGATATAGCTTTAAATAACACACCTGACTTAATATTATTAGATATTATGATTCCTAAAATGGACGGATTATCTGTTTGCAAAAGAATAAGACATACTCTAAATGTTCCAATTATAATGCTAAGTGCAAAAGGTGAAGAAATAGATAAAATATTAGGATTAGAATTAGGAGCAGATGATTATATTACAAAGCCTTTTAGCATAAGAGAGCTAATGGCAAGAATAAAAGCTAACTTAAGAAAAGGTAAAGGTAGCTATGAAGATGGCAAAATAGAAGCAAACACTAATAAAATAATTGTAGGAGACTTACAATTAGATGTAGATAAATTCGAAACAAGAGTTAAAAATAAAGTTATAGATTTAACATTAAGAGAATTTGAAGTATTAAAATATTTAGCAAATCAATTAGGACAGGTTGTAACAAGAGAGACTTTATTAGAAAAAGTATGGGGATATGAATATTTTGGAGATATTAGAACAGTAGATGTAACTGTAAGAAGAATAAGAGAGAAGATAGAAGAAGATACATCAAATCCAAAAATATTAATAACTAAAAGAGGAGTAGGTTATTATATAGCTACAGGTGATAAGTAAAAATAAAATAAACCCAAAATTAACTGAGGGTTAGTTGCAATAATTACAAATGAGTAAACAAAAAATCGTCGGTCAAAATATACAAGTATGTAGTCTATTTTAACTGGCGATTTTATTAGTATAATAAGAAATTTAGTAATCTGCACATAATTAATTAGCAAGAAATACAGAAAATGTAGGCTGATTTGTTAGTTTTTATAAAAATATGAAATAACTTAAAAGTAGTGTGGCGAGGAGTAATAAATGATAAAGAATATACAATTAAAAATAGTATTAATATTTTTTATATTAGGAATGTTGATAATTATAGGTTTAGGCTTCTTTTTTACAAATTCATTGGAAGCTATAAATACAGCTATTAATACTGCAGAAATTACAGATGTAATAGTAGAAGAAGTTAATAATACTAAAATAATATCTATAATATCTTTAGTTTTATTAGGAATTATCAGTATTATTGTTGGAATTTTCTTATCTAAAACTGTAGTTAAGCCAATAGATAAATTAATAAAAAATGCAGAAAAATTAACCTCAAAAGAAAAAACAGAACATGTAAAAAATAAAAATGAAATAGACAATTTAGCGGATACTTTTGATGAAATGACAACAAAATTACAAGCTAATTTATCAGAAATTTCTACACAAAAAAAGCAAATGGAAACAATTCTTTTACATATGAGTGATGGTATAATTGCATTTAATATTAAAGGAAAAGTTATACTAATAAATCCAGCAGCTACAAGGGCATTGTGCATAATGGATGAAGATGCAGATTTTGAAACAATATTTAAAAATGTTAATATAGATATAAATATGGAAAAAATAATTTATCTAGAAGATTGGACATCATCAGAGCAAAAAGTAAAAGTAAAAGATAGATATCTAAATTTAGCTTTTGAAATATTAAAAGATGATCAAGACAGACCATCAGGAGTAATGGTTCTTATACAAGATATAACAGAACATGTAAAATTAGATAATATGAGAAAAGAATTTGTAGCTGATGTGTCACATGAGCTAAAAACACCAATAACTTCAATAATGGGCTATGCAGATACTTTATTAGAAACAGAGCATGATAAAGCAATAGAAACTAAATTTTTAGGAGTAATATCTTCAGAAGCAAAAAGAATGTCAAAATTGGTTACAGATTTATTATCACTTTCTAGATTTGATAGTAATAAGGTAAATATAGTAAAAGAGGAGTTTGATTTAGGTGAACTTGCTAAAAAATGCCAAGAAAAGCTTCAAATAGAAATAGATAAAAAGCATTTACAAGTACATTGTTTAGTTACTGCAAATGTACCACCTGTATATGCTGAAAAAGATGGAATAGAAAGGGTAATTATAAACATATTATCAAATAGTATTAAATATACAAATGAAAATGGAACAATTAATATTTATGTAGGTTTTGTATATAATGATGCATATATAAAATTTATAGATACAGGAATAGGTATTCCAGAAGAAGATTTAGAGAGAATATTTGAAAGATTTTATAGAGTAGATAAAGCAAGAACTAGAGAAATGGGAGGAACAGGTTTAGGTCTTTCTATTGCAAAAGAAATTTTAGATAGAAATAATGGAACAATAGATATAAAAAGTAAGCTTAATGAAGGAACAGAAGTTGTAATAAGAATACCTACAAAAACAAACAATAAATTTATCCTAAAGGAGGAAGAAAATTCAAATGATGAAAAAGCTAGACAACAATCAAATATCCAGGAGCAAGAAAATAATTAAAGAAATTGTTGGCTGGATTATTTGTATAGTAATTGCAGTTATATTAGCTTTATTAATAAAATATTTTGTATTAACTCCAACAGTTGTAAAACAAGAATCGATGTATCCAACTTTAGAGGAGAATCAAAGACTAATTTTAAGTAGACTTGGTAGAACATTTAAACAATTACCTAAAAGAGGTGATATAATAACATTTGAGGCACCAACAGTTACGTATAGAACAGAAGAGGATACAGATATCTCTAATCCAGTAGCAATTTATGAAGAAGAAGACAGAAATATTTTGGAGAATTTTAGCTATAATGTTTTAGAAATTGGTAAGACAAGTTATATTAAAAGAGTTATAGGATTACCAGGAGATCATGTTCAAATAAAAAATAGTAAAGTATATATAAATGATGAAGAGCTAAAAGAAGATTATTTACAGTCTGGAATTGTTACAGATGATGCAGAGGGAATATTTTCAGATATTATAGTTCCAGAAAATACAGTCTTTGCAATGGGAGATAATAGAAATTCAAGTGTTGATTGTAGAGCTTTTGGTTGTATTCCATTAGAAAGAATAGAAGGAAAAGTTTTAATTAGATTCTGGCCATTAAATGAATTTGGAAAAGTGAGAAAATAGGAGGAATGGACTTGTTCGAAAATATTACAGGTCATGAAAATATTAAAAATATATTAGAAAATAACATAAATACAAAAAATATATTGCATAGCTATCTATTTATAGGAGAAGAAGGAATTGGCAAAAAGATGTTAGCAAAAGAATTTTCTAAAGCGATTTTATGTACATCTGAAAATAGTAAGCCATGTGAGATTTGTAAGTCATGTGTAGAATTTAATTCAAATAATAATGTAAATTTTAATTTAATAAATGAAGAAAGCACAGCAATTAAAATTGATCAAATAAGAAATATGCAAGTTAAAATTGCAGAAAAACCAATAAATTCAGACTATAAAGTTTATTTAATAAATGATGTAGAACTTATGACAGTTGAGGCACAAAATTGTTTGTTAAAAACATTAGAAGAACCACCAGAGTATATCGTAATAATACTTATAACATCTAATGAAAACAAAGTTCTAAATACTATAAAATCAAGATGTATGAAATTATATTTTAATAATTTAACTAATAATGATATTGCAAAAGTATTAAAAGAACAATTTGGTATGAATGATATAAATGATTCTTTTTTAGATGCTGCAAGTGGTAGCATAAAAAAAGCATTATTAATAAAAGAAAAATCTTCAGAATACGAGCAAATAAATAAATTATTTGATATAATAGATAAAGAAAATCTAGTAAATTTTATAAACTCAGCAAGTATTATATATGAAAATAAAGATGATATTTATAATATATTAGATTATATAAATATATTATTGGATATAAAAATGAGGTCAAATTCCAATAATTCTTTTAAATTTGCAAATTGTATTTTTACGGTAGAAGAAGTTAAAAAAAGATTAAGAGCAAATAGTAATTATGATATGTCTATAGACTATCTATTAATGAATATGTGGAAGGAGATTAATAGTGAAAGAAGTAGTAGGTATTAAATTTAAAAAGCCAGGTAAAATATATTTTTTTGACCCAGCAGGATTAAAATTAAATTTGCAAGATATGGTTATAGCTGATACTGCAAATGGTGAAGAATTTGCTAAAATAGCTATGGCAAATAAATTAATGCCTGATGAGAAAATAGTAGAACCTTTAAGAAAAGTAATAAGATTGGCTAATAAAAAAGACATAAGGCAAAATGAAGAAAATAAAGAAAAAGAGAAAGAAGCTTTTAAGATAGCATTAGATAAAATAGCAAAGCATAAATTACCAATGAAGCTTATAGATGTAGAATATAAATTTGATAGATCAAAAATATTATTCTATTTTACAGCAGATGGTAGAATAGATTTCAGGGAATTGGTAAAAGATTTGGCAGCTATTTTTAAAACTAGAATAGAGCTTAGACAAATAGGGGTTAGAGACGAAGTTAGAAGAATGGGTGGAAACGGAGTTTGCGGAAGAGAATTATGTTGTTGTAGTTTTTTAAACAACTTTGATGCAGTTTCTATAAAAATGGCTAAAGAACAAAACATGTCACTAAACCCATCTAAAATATCTGGAGTATGTGGTAGACTAATGTGCTGTTTAAAATATGAACAAGAAGCTTACGAGGAAAAATTAGAAAGATTACCAAAAGTAGGCTCAATTGTAGAAACAGTAGATGGAGAAGGAACAGTAGATAGTGTAGAAATATTAAAAGAAAATGTAAGAGTAAAATTTGAAGATGATGATGGATATCATTATAAGAAATATAAAGCAGAAGAAGTCAAATTAATAAGAGCAAGTGAAACAGAAGAAATCGATCCAGAAGAAAAGGAAAACAAAAAAGAACTAGAAGAACTTGAAAATTTAGCAAAAAATGATATATTAGTAGATGATGATATGTAATAAATGATATTATATAACATATAATGAACTAATATATTATAGCAAAAAAATAGAAGTAGCAAAATTGGTAGAAGGAAATATAGTACTGAAAGGTGGTGAAAAATATGGCATATAAAATAACAGATAAATGTATAAGTTGTGGAGCTTGTGCAGCAGAATGTCCAGTAGGATGCATTTCACAAGGAGATGATAAATTCGTAATAGATCCAGAAGCATGTATATCTTGTGGTACATGTGCGGGAGTTTGTCCTGTTGAAGCTCCAGAGGAAGCATAAAAATATAATATACATATTATTGGATAGGGATTTGGGGACGTTCTTTAAATCCCTAAATTATTTTAAAGAATGTCCTATATATAATTAAGTATTTTTATATCTTTAGAATTTTTATAATCATTTTTTTCCTATAATTAAAAATTAATTTTTTTTATTATTATCTAATTTATTATTAATTCCAAAATTATATCCAAATTAGTAAAATAAAAGGAGGGCTGATGTCTAGAATTGCTAGAAAAAATATAGTATCTAAATTTGTACATATTGTTGCAAAAGGTATAAAGAGTGAATTTATTTTTTATAAACAAGAATACAAAGAAAAGTATATTTTTTTGTTAAAAAAATGTATTAAAGAGTTAGAGGGGATAGATTTAATAGCATATTGTGTTATGGATAATCATGTACATTTATTGATACATATCGAGGAAATAAATAAAGCTGAAACACTTATGCGAAAAATAAATACAGCATATGCTATATTTTATAACTTACAAGAAGAGAGATCTGGATATGTTTTTTTCAATAGATATCATTCTGAAATAATAGAAAATGGTATTCATTTGCTTTCTTGTATAAAATATATTCATGAAAATCCGGTGAAAGCAGGAATAGTAGAAAGAGGTCGTTTTTATCAGTATTCTTCATGTAAAGCTTTTATAGAGGAAGAGAGGAGTAATGATATTTTATGTTCGATTTTTGGAAATAATTTTAAATATGAATCTAATGAGATAGATGAAAGAATTGAATATCATTTTATTGATGAAGATGAGAGATTGGAAAAAATTGAAAGACAAAGTGTAGAAATAATTATCAAAGAATTTTGTAATAAGTATAATACATCTATAACTGAAATTAGAAAATCTAATAGCTTAATAATAGAGTTCAAAAATTATTTAAAGGTAAAATATAAAATAAGTAATAAAAATATTTGTGCTATGTTAGGAATAGGTAAAAATAGAATTTCGATAATTGAGAAAAAAGCTAAAAAAATAAATAGATAAGGATTTATAATAAAAAAAGTAGTGAAAGTGGGATTTAAAGAACGTCCCCAAATCCCTAAAGGAGATATACAAATGAAAATAACTTGGCTAACTAGAAGGAAAAGTTTCGAAGAAATTAAGCCAAATAGAAAGGTAAGATATGAACAGATATTAGAAAGTTTGTGCTTAGGAAATAAAACAGCTAAAGAAATTGCTGTTGAACTGTATAAACAAAAATTAACCAATACTGATGAACGTAATACAACAGCACCAAGATTAACAGAATTGGAAAAAATGGGTTTTGTAGAAGCAACTGCGAAAAAAACATGTAAATATACAGGAAAAACAGTTACAGTTTATAAAATAACAAGATTAGGATTTAAAATTATAGATAATAATATAAATAGAAAGAGTTAAGATAAAGAAATCTTAACTCTTAAAAATTTAAGTTATAAAAGAAAAAATATCATAGATTTGTAACTTAAGTATATTGAAAAAGAGGGAAAAAAGGAACGTCCCCAAATCCCTCTTTCACTATTTTATTCTTTATTTGTCATTTCTTCTAATTGTAGCAATTCATTCCATCTCTTATCAACTATTCTTTGGAATTCTTCTATCATCCACTCATTTCCTGGTTTAAACATATGTCTAAAACGTTTTTGTGGTTTTAAGAATTCTTCTACTGGAAGTTTTTTAGCAGGTTTATATGTTATTTTATATTTACCATCTACAACTTCATATAATGGCCAATAACATGTATCTGCAGCTAATTTGTTAATTTGCATTAAGTCTTCTGTTGGGTATCCCCATCCTCTTGGGCAAGGAGCCATTACATTTAAGAATGTTGGTCCTTCTGTATATATGGCTTTTTCTGCTTTTTCATATAAATCTTTAAAATTAGTCATAGCAAGAGTTTGTGCAACATATGGTAAATGATGTGATACCATTATTTCTGTTAAGTCTTTTCTTTCTTGTGCTTTACCTGGGATAACTGTTCCAGCAGGTGAAGTTGTTGTATCTGCAAATTTTGGTGTTGCAGAAGAACGTTGAATACCTGTGTTCATATATGCACCATTATCGTAACATACATAAACCATATCATGACCTCTTTCCATAGCACCTGAAAGTGATTGTAAACCTATATCATAAGTTCCACCATCTCCACCAAATGCGATGAATTTTGTATGTGTATCTTCTTTTAATTTTCCTTGTTTCTTTAAAGATTTGTATGCAGCTTCAACACCAGATAGTGTACTTCCAGCATTTTCGAAAGCTGTATGAATAAATGAATCTGTCCAAGATGTATATGGGTATGTAAATGTAGAAACTTCCATACATCCAGTAGCTGTAGCAATTACAGCATGATCTTCTGGCTTTAATGCACGTAAAACCATTCTAGCAACTGGTGGAGCTCCACAACCTGCACACATTTTATGTCCTTCAGAAAATCTTGAAGGCTTATTTGCGACTACTTCTTTTAAATTATATGGCATTATTTTTCAGCTCCTTTCGTTCTTAATCCTAAATGTCTATAAGGATTATCAATTTTTCCTGTTTCTACGATTTCTAATAAATCATTATAAACTTTTTCGATGTCATCAGATTTTGTATCTCTACCACCAATTCCATAGATATAACTTACTGTAGGTACGTGGATATTATTTACATACATACCAGATGTAACATCTGTAAATAATGCACCACCTGCAGCATTTAAAGAATCTGCTTTATCTAATACTGCAACTGCTTTTACATTTTCTAAAGCTTTTGCAATTTCCTCTGCAGGGAATGGTCTAAATACACGAACCTTTAATAATCCGGCTTTAACACCTTTACTACGTAAATCATCTACTACGAATTTTGCAGTTCCTGCTGTAGAGTTCATACAAACAATAGCAACATCTGCATCTTCTAATCTATATTCTTCGAATAAACCATATTTTCTACCTGTTAATTTTTCAAATTCTTCTGCTACTTCTAAAATAACTTTTTTAGCATTTTTCATAGCTTGTGATTGCTGAGCTTTATGTTCAAATAAGAAACCTTGTAAATCTAGAGGTCCCATAGAAATTGGCTCTTTACTATTTAATAAGTAATGTTCTGGTTTATATGTACCAACAAATTCTTTTACTTTATCATCTTCTACTAAATCTATTGTTTCTATAGAATGTGATGTAATAAATCCATCTTGGCAAACCATTAATGGTAATAAAACATCTTTATGTTCTGCAATTCTATGAGCCATTAATAAGTTATCATATGCTTCTTGATTACTTTCTGAAAATAACATTATCCATCCAGCATCACGAACACCCATTGCATCAGAGTGATCATTGTGGATATTTAATGGTCCAGATACAGCACGATTTACAAGTGACATTACTATAGGTAAACGTAATGATGAAGCTATGTATATCATTTCCCACATGAAAGATAATCCGTTTGAAGATGTAGCTGTCATAGCTCTAGCACCTGCAGCTTCTGCACCAACACAGGCACTCATTGCACTATGTTCACTTTCTACTGCAACGAATTCTGTATCAACAGCACCATTGCTAACAAAAGTAGAAAAATATTGTGGTATTTCTGTTGATGGTGTAATAGGGAAGGCAGCAACAACGTCTGGATTTATTTGCTTCATAGCTGTAGCTGCAGCTTCATTACCACTTAAACGTTCTCTAATACTCATTATTCAATTCCCTCCTCTACCATTGAGATTGCTTTGAAAGGACAAACTTTGGCACAAACGCCACATCCTTTACAATAATCATAATTAAAATCTGTTCTTTTCATATCTTTTCCAACTGGAATAGCGTTTTCTGGGCAAACAGGGAAACATAAACCACATTGTTTACATTTTTCGCTATCAAATATAGGTTTCATGCTTCTCCAATCTCCAGTTTTAACTTCACGAGAATTTCCAGCATTATATATTGTTCCTCCAATTGTCATATCTTCCATTGGAGTTGAGTTATTTATATTTGTCTTATCCATTTTTAAACTCCTTTCTCGATTTTTAACTTTGTATATGGTTATTAAATTTTAGTTTGATGAATTTATTTGACCATAACTACTTTAAAGTATTTTAGGGATTTTAGGACCGTCCCCGAATCTCTATATGAATTCATATTTAAATTCATATTATTGTACTTTTACAACTTTTTGTAATGCTATTTCTAATGCTTTCATATTTCCACCTATAACTTCTGGTTTCTTTGCAAATTTGTGTTTAAAAGAACCTTCCATATCTTGTAAGAATTCTTTTTCAGGAATAATTCCTGTTACTTTAACAACTGCAGCAAGCATAGGAGTATTTGGAAAATACTTTCCTAAAGCTTCGATGGAAACAGTTCTTGCATCTATTGTATATATGTGTCCTTTATATCCTTTTAATAATCTTTTTAGTGTTTCACCATCTTTTGTAGTATTAATAATAATTGCTCCAGATTCTTTTAAACCTGCAGTAACATCTACAGAATTTAATAAAGTGTCATCAACAACTACTACATAATCTGGATTGTAAATATTACAATGTATTCTAATAGGTGTTGTACTAATTCTGTTATAAGCTGTGATTGGTGCGCCCATTCTTTCAGCTCCGTATTCAGGAAATCCTTGTATATATTTTCCTGTATTAAATGCTGCATCAGCTAATAACAAAGAAGCTGTTTTTGCACCTTGACCACCTCTACCATGCCATCTAATTTCAATTAAATCGTTCATTGGTTTGAAATTACCTCCTTTTAAGTAAATTTACGTATAAATATACACTTAAAGTATATTCTTAAAAGCCGTAAGTGTCAAGGCAATTTGTTAGAATAAATGGTCATAAAAAAATAAAAAACTTAAGTAGACATAATCTATGAAAAGTGATATACTATAAAGGCTGGAAGCAAGTTGAAAAAAAGAAGAGGAGGAATTTTTGAATGATTATTCGGAAAAAATTAAGACCAAAGGAATTACAAGAGTTTGATTTGTACTTTGGAAATTTAAAGAAACTTGTGGCGAAAGATTTTAGAGAGGAGGAATTAAGGGAGTTAAAATTTTCAGCAATGAATTTGAATCGGTTTTATAGGGTAAATCACGATGAACCAACAAGAAAAGATACTGCTATGATGCTATGGGACAGAGTGCAGCAGATATTCTATAATGAGATGAATGAATTTCAAAGAGAACGAGTTGAGGAATATGAGTTGTTAACAAAAATAGCATTAGCCATTTCCGGAAAGACAATTCATATAAAAGATGCATACATGAAATTGGCAAGAAGTCATACGATAGATATAATTCTTGAAGCTTTTAACGACAAAACTTTCCTTGAAAACGTATTCATAGAAGTAAAAGCAGAAGCTTATCTGCCAATAATTCGTATGATTGACCTATATGGGGTTAATGATTTTGAGATAACAAAAGGAACAGATTTGTCAAGAATAATATTGCCAGATCAAATTTTAAGTAAAATAGAAAATATAGCTGGCAGATATGCGGAACAATTAGCAAACCGCATAACTTATTACATAATTATAATACTTGATATTCTTGACAAGGGCTGGGAGAGTGTACCCTTACTTTGGGTGGTAATGGAAAATAGAATTTTTAGAGAAATGCTGTTTGACAATATTATGATGAAATTGCCTAAAGAAAGAGTAGCTTTCTGGAAGGAATTAACAATAGATAGTAGGCATTGGCTATATGATTGCGGGTTATTTAGCGCTTCTAAAATACAAGACATGGAAAAATATGTAATAGACATAAAGACTGAATGTAATGGAAAGCATTTGCAAGATGAAAATTTATATTTTAATCTTGCTCAAGCAATTATTGTACATGATGAAAATTTACTTGCAATTTATTTCACTCTAACAAAAGAGGAGAAGAATATTGTAAGGAATGAAGCCGTTGTAATGGCACGGAAAATAAAAGAAATTTTATTGGAAGTGCTAGAAGATTTTGATGTGAATTATGTGTATAAGAATCCAGTCGCAAATGAAGATATACTAAATGTCATCAGCTTTTTTTTCCAAATGTTTTATTTTACAAGACCAATTATGGCTAATGAGATGGAAAAGAGAGGTGTAGATAAAGCGGACTGGAAGTTCATAGAGAGCTTATTATTATTAAAAATTAAGGAAGATAAAACACCATTTATTACAGATAAAAAGGAGCAAAAACTTAAAGAAGCTGTTGAGGAAACTTTGTTTGAGATAACAATTAATGATATAAAGCAACTAGACTCAAAAGTTAAAACAGCCAAAAATAAAATGGAAGCTCTGAACGCATTACTAGGGTATGCATCTATACAAAAAGAAAAACATAGTTCTCCGGAATTATTAAAAGAAGTAACAGAAACTTCGATGAAGACTTATAAGGAAGGCATCAGAAGAGAAGTAATGCAATTCTCTCTCAATAATCTTTCAACAAAAAATGCTGATTTGGATAAATCTCTAAAGGTGCTAGAGGCCTTAGATAATGGTTTTATAAGCAAAGCAGAATTTTCCAAGGCACAGCAAAAAATGGGAGTAAAAGAGAAATATATAGAAATGTTTTTTTACTTTTATTTGCCATATTTCTAAAATTTACAAAAAGGAGCAGGATAGTATCCTGCTCTTTTTCCTTTCTAAAAATATAGAGTAAAAAAACGTATAAATCTTACGCAAATAAGCTTTCTAAGATTGACTTTTTATACTTTTTCATATATTATAGTAATGTCAAATTTTATGTATAAATGAGATATGAAAGCACTAGCTTAAGGAGGAAGATTTATGGGAGAAGTAATAGTTATAACATCTGGTAAAGGAGGAGTAGGAAAAACAACTACAACAGCTAACTTAGGTTCTGCCCTAGCATTAGAAGGAAAAAAAGTAGTATTAGTAGATACAGATATTGGACTTCGTAACTTGGATGTCGTAATGGGACTAGAAAATAGAATTGTTTACGATATCGTAGATGTTGTAGAAGAAAAATGTAAATTAAGACAAGCATTAATAAAGGACAAGCGTTTTCAAGAATTATTCCTATTACCTGCTGCCCAAACAAGAGATAAAAGTGCAATAACAGAAGAACAAATGAGAGATTTAACAAAACAATTAAAAGAAGAATTTGACTATATTTTAATAGACTGTCCAGCAGGAATAGAGCAAGGTTTTAAAAATGCAATCGTAGGGGCAGATAAGGCAATAGTTGTAACAATGCCAGAAATTTCAGCTATAAGGGATGCTGATAGAATAATAGGATTATTAGAATCATCTGACATAAAAAATCCACAATTAATTATAAATAAATTAAGACCAGAAATGGTTAGAAAAGGTAAAATGATGGATGTTGATGATATAGTAGATTTATTATCAATAGAACTTTTAGGAGTAGTACCAGATGACGAATATGTAATTACTCAAACAAATAAAGGGGAACCTGTTATATCTAACAGAAAAGCGCCTTCAGGTAAAGCATATATGGAAACTGCTAAGCGTATTCTAGGGGAAGATATAGAAGTAACAATACCAGGAAGAGAAAAAGGATTCTTGGCAGCTTTAAAAAGATTTTTTAAAAGAAAATAAATAGCATTGGAGGTAAAATATGTTCGAAAATATAGTAGGTTTCTTCAAAAAGTTATTAAAAAAAGAAGAGGAAGAAGAAAACAATAAAGATATGGCAAAAGAAAGATTACATCTAGTTTTAATGCAAGATAGAGCTAATGTTTCAGCAGACTTTTTAGAAATGATGAAACAAGAAATTATAGATGTAATTAAAAAATATATAGATGTAGATGAAAAAGAAATAGATGTTCATTTAACAAGTAAGACAAATGAAGATGGTACATCTTCAGCTCCAGCGTTATATGCGAATATTCCAATTGTTAGTATTAAACATACTGGGGAAATGGATGAGGAAGTAGTAGAAAAAGTTCAAGAACAAGAAATAGAAGAGAAAAAAGATAATAAGCAAGATGCTCAAAATACAAAAACAGATAAAGAAACAGCTAATAAAACAGAAATCAAAAAGGAAGAAAATAAGGAAGAAACTACAGTAGAAGCTAAAAAAGAAGAAGTAAAGGTAGAAGAAATTAAAATAGAAAAACAAAATGAAGAAACGAAAGAAATTCAAAAAAATGAAAAAGTAAAAATAGAAGTAGAAAATACAAATAATATAGAAGCCAGTACTGTAAATGAAGATTCTAAAACAGATACTGATACAAAAAATGACGTAACAGGAAATAAGAAAATAGAAGAAAAAGAGAATTCACAAAGTAAAAATAAAGTAAGTACAAACAATGTAAAAAATGAAAACAATAATTTAACAACAAATTCACAAGTAAAACAAGAACCTGTGATACATAATAATAGAAAAAGAAGAAATAAGAAAAGAAAAGGTAGAAGATAAGGGATGTATAACTAATAAAAATAAATACGTAAAGGATGAAAAATGAAGAAGAAAATTTTAAAAAATATAGACTGGGGAATTTTTATATGTTGTATTATTCTATCAGTTATAGGAATGGTAGCATTATTTTCTGCAACTTATGATTCAGAAGACACTAGTTTACAAAGACAAATAATATGGTTTGTTATCTGCATACCTATAGTTTTCATAATAATATTTATAGATTATGAAGCTATTGCAAAAATATCACCTATCCTCTATGGAATAGTTCTGCTACTATTAATTGGCGTTTTATTTACAGATTCAGTAAATGGAGCTACAAGCTGGTTTAATTTTGGTATATTTTCTTTTCAACCGGCTGAATTTGCAAAAATAGCAGTAATATTATTTCTTGCACTGGTATTGTGTAAGATACAAGAAAAAGATAAAAACGAAATAAATAGACCTACTAAATTGCTAATATCTTTAGCAGTAGTAGCTGTACCTGTATTATTAATAATAAAACAACCTGACTACGGTACAGCAGCAGCATTTTTAGTTGCAACCGTAATGATTTTATTTACAGCAGGAATAAATAAAAAATATATTATAGGAACTATTTTATTAGTGGTTATAGCAGTTCCATTATTATATTTCTTTGTATTACCAGATCATGCTAAAGACAGAATAGAGGTATTTTTAAATCCAGAGTCAGACCCACGTGGTTCAGGATATAATTTAACACAATCAAAACTTGCAATAGGAGCGGGTCAATTAACAGGTATGGGATTGTTAAAAGGTAACCAAACTCAATTAGGTTTTTTATATCCAAAGACAACAGACTTTATTTTCTCTGTTATTGGAGAAGAAATGGGATTTATAGTTGCAGGTTGTGTAATAATAATATATGTAATACTCATAACCAAAGCGATATATGTGGCAAAAACAGCAAAGGATGATCTTGGAACATATATTGCAATAGGAATTGCAGGAATATTTTTATTCCATATGGTTGAAAATATAGGAATGACAATGGGCTTATTACCAATAACTGGTGTACCATTACCGTTTGTAAGTTATGGAGGAAGTTCATTATTAACTAATTTTATTTTAATAGCATTATTATTAAATATAAGTGGTAGAAGGCAAAAAGCAATATTTATAGAGTAATATAAAAGTTGAAAGTATATTGGATGATCCAATTTATAGCTAAATGTATTAAAATCTTTGATTATAATACAAGCTAATGCTTTCAACTTTTGTAGCTTAAAAAAATAAAGAATATTATTAGAATAAAAATTAAGGAGAGAAAAAATTTGTATTTAAAAAGTATAAAGATTGGAAATTTAGAATTAGAAAATAATGTGTTTTTGGCACCTATGGCAGGAATTACTGATAAAGCATTTAGAATTTTATGTAAAGAAATGGGCGTAGGGCTTACTACAACAGAAATGGTAAGTGCAAAAGCAATTTATTATCATGATAATAAAACTAAAAAATTATATAATTTAGATGAAGAAAAAAGACCAATTAGTATTCAATTATTTGGTAGCGATTTAGAGGCAATAAAATATGCAACCCAAGAAGTAGATAAAATTGCTGATATTATAGACTTTAATATGGGATGTCCTGCGCCAAAAATAGTAAAAAATGGTGATGGCAGTAACTTATTATTAAATTTGGATTTGATAGAAAAAATAGTTATAGCAATAAGAGAGAATACCGATAAACCAATTACTTTTAAAATAAGAAAAGGTTGGGATGAAAATAATATTGTAGCAGTTCAAGCAGCACAAATAATAGAAAAAGCAGGTGCTTCTGCAATTACAATTCATGGTAGAACTAGAAAAGAATTTTATTCTGGAAAAGCAGATTGGGATATTATAAAAGAAGTGAAAAAAAGTGTTAAAATCCCAGTAATAGGTAATGGAGATATAGTAGATGAAGAAACAGCAGAAGAAATGTTTAAATATACAAATGTAGATGGAATAATGATAGGAAGAGCTGCTTTTGGAAATCCTTGGATCTTTAGAGAGATAATACATTATTTAAAAACAGGGAAAAAATTAGAAAAGCCAACTTTAGATGAAAGATATAATACTATGGTAAGACATATAAATATGGAAATAGAAGAAAGAGGAGAAGAAGTAGCTATAAAAGAAATGAGAAAACAATTAAGTTGGTACATAAAGAATTTAAAAGATGCCAGTCAAATGAGAGATAGGATAAATAAAATTATAGATAAAGATGAATTGTTAAATGAAATAAAAACATATTTCGAATATCTACAAAAATATTGAATAAAATTAGAAAAAGAATAGTATTTATACTATTCTTTTTTTAATTTTAGATTAGTCAACTCATTAGGAGGTTTTTATGAAAAAAAATAAATTAATTATTTTTTTGATTTTTACTATAATAATAATTTCTTTAATAATTTTTTTTGCTGTAAATAATAAAAAAATCGAAATTGGGAATAATGATAGTAATCAAATTTTAAATATGAACTCGTATAAAGCAAAAATAGAAGTAACTGTAGTAAGTAATAAAAATACTAATAAATATAAAATGATACAAGAATACAAAAATGGAGAATATTGTATACAAGAAATAGAAGAGCCAGAAAATATAAGAGGAGTAAGGATTGAATATAGTAATAATACATTAACTTTAAAAAATAGTAATCTAAATCTTACAAATGTATATGAAAACTATAAATACATTACAGAAAATAATTTATTTTTAAATGAATTTATAAAAGATTTTAGCAATAATAGTAATTCTAAAAAAGAAGAAACTGAAGATGAAATTATATTACAAACAGATTGTAAAACACAGGAAAACAAGTATCAAATAAAGAAAAAATTAACAATAGACAAAAAAACAAATAAACCAAAAAAATTAGAAGTACAAGATATTAACCAAAATATAACTGTTTACATATTATATAATGAGATAAGTTATAAGTAGTAAAAAAACTATTTTCTTTATCTCGAGCTAGTATTTAAAACAAGATATATACTAATAATGGGAGTGAAGAAAATGAATATTAAAAGAGGCGACATGTTTTATGCAGATTTAAGTCCTGTTGTTGGATCAGAACAAGGAGGAATTAGACCAGTTCTAATAATACAAAATGATTTGGGAAATAAATATAGTCCAACTGTAATTGCGGCAGCAATTACATCTCAAAAAACTAAAAATAAGTTGCCTACACATATAGAAATTAATTCAAAGGACTTTGGTTTAAAATCGGATTCTATAGTACTTGCAGAACAGATAAGAACGATAGATAAAAGCAGATTAAAAGAGAGGATAGGACATATAGACAATGATGAAATTATAGGAAAGATAAATAATGCTCTTGGCGTTAGTTTTGGTTTAGGCGAATAATTAAGATGGGACGTTCTGATTTTTCTTAAGATGAAAAAAATCAGAATGTCTTTTTTTGGAATCTTTTAAAATTGAATAAAAAAGGGATTTAAGGAACGTCCCAAAATCCCGAAGGAACGTCCCCGAATCCCGAAGGAACGTCCCCAAATCCCGAAGGA
>OLPR01000486.1_pt1 | contig 36447 bp, 29 predicted proteins | sample 1672761 | NCBI WGS metagenome assembly OLPR01 (sample SAMEA3136721, study PRJEB25190) | human gut metagenome | biome: human gut; feature: human-associated habitat; material: faeces | place: Austria | collected 2013 | reverse complement strand
TTTGTTTTGTGGTAATTACATTTTACACGAAAGTGAGTATGATGTCCATATTTTTGTGTTGCACTTGATATTATAATCTACCCAGGCGCTTTTGCAGTTTCCCCTGCTATGTTCGATAAAACCGAACGAGTACGAAGAATGTCAGATGAGGAGCTTGTAAGAACGGCTGTAAGGGAAGGGTTTGATATAAACGAATATTTAAGGAGGTGTTGATGTGCCGGAACGAAAAATCCGGCCTGTTACGGACGGGGTTGATAAGGAAGCAACATACAAAACGCAATTTGAACGTTATGATAAAGCGGTTAAAAACGGCTTTTATTTTGAGGCTATGCTTATTGTTTATGCTATTATGGAGGTCAGGCTCAGGGCGTGGCTTTTCTATCTCGGATGTCTTAATACCCGACAGTCAACAAGATTTGACAATAAAAGGAGCAAAAACGAACTGAAATTTATGTTTGACGAATGTGAAGATAATAAATTCAGATTTCCGTCTATCAATCAGATATCGGGTAAAAGGAAAATAATCGAAGCTACACTTACATGGGCAGAGAACGAATATAATAACGCTGATAAGAGCAAATATCTCTGTGCAATCAGAAAAGTATACACGGATAAACTTGATGTAAAGAAAGTAAGAGAAGTGTTTACCCGTATGAACAAATGGTGTTCATATCGCAACGAGGTAATACATGCCTTTATGAATAAAAATACCGAAAGCCTTTACTCAGGGCTTGCAGACAGGATTAGTGAAGGTATGGTCATCGCACGGGATTTTGACAATCTTGTAAAAAAGATTAAACGTAGCAGAGCTATCAGAAAAACTTTGAATCTGAAATGAATATTATAGTGATATGGGGGAAATATGGGATTTCAAATCATCAACGGCGTACTGAAGAAATACACCAAAGAGAAAGGTGTGACCGAGGTAGTTATACCTGACGGCGTACAAAGAATCGGTGAGCGGGCATTTTCGGGCTGCGACAATATTACAAACGTGACCATTCCCGATTCGGTCACAAGTATCGGCGGGTCGGCTTTTGCCGGCTGTAGCAACCTTGAAAATATAACTATTCCGAATTCTGTTACAAAAATCTGCGTATGTACATTTGAATGGTGTGACAAACTTATAAGCATAACTATTCCCCGTTCGGTCACAAGTATCAGCGACGGCGCATTCAGTAACTGTACCTGCCTTAAAAACGTAACTATTCCGGATTCGGTGACGAGTATCGGCAATTATGCTTTTGGAGGTTGTCGTAGTCTTAATAGCCTGACTATACCGGATTCAGTCACAAGTATCGGCAAAGGTGCGTTTCAAGAATGCATTAATCTTGCAAGCGTAACTATTCCCGTTTCGATTACAAGTATCAGTGACAATGCTTTTTTTGAATGCAACGGTCTTACAGCCGTTAGCATTCCGGATTCCGTTACAAGCATAGGCGCCGGTGCATTCTGCAGATGCGGCAGCCTTAAAAATATAGCAATTCCCGATTCGGTTACAAGTATCGGCGAAGCCGCTTTTTCCGACTGCAACAGTCTTGAAAGCATAGCTATTCCCGATTCCGTGACAAATATCAGTAATCATACATTTGTAAGTTGCAGTAATCTTACAAGTATAACCATTCCGGGTTCAGTGGCCGATATCGGTAACTGTGCATTTTATGAGTGTACTAACCTTACAAGTATAACAATCCCTGATTCGGTTACGAGCATAGGTAACTTAGCATTTTACAAATGCGAAAATCTTAAAGACGTGACCATTCCCGAATCTGTTACCGATATCGGTGAATATGCGTTTAAAGGAACAAAGTGGCTTTCGGAATATCCGGATGATTTTGTTGTGCTGAAAAACGGAATCCTGATTGCATACAAAGGAAAGGACAGCGTAATATCAATTCCCGATTCGGTCACAAGTATCTGTAACAGAGTATTTGCAAAATGCAACAGTCTTACAAGCGTAACTATACCCGATTCTGTTACAAGTATAAGCGACAGTGCATTTGAAAGTTGCAGTAATCTTACAAGTGTAACAATTCCAAATTCGGTCACAAGTATCGGCAAACGTGCATTTCTGGAATGCAGAAGCCTTACAAGCATAGTCATTCCCGATTCAGTCATAAGCATCGGCGACAGTGCATTTGAAGGCTGTAATTTTTCTTCTTTTACCGTCCCTAAGACTGTAAAGAAAGTCGGAAAAAGCAGTTTTCGTGGATGCAAGGAGATTACAGTTTATGATTCTATTGATCCCGATGCAAAGCCGTGTAAAAGTCATTCAGATAAATATGGCGGCTCTCCCAACTCATTGTTAGGATCTGTTGTCAACTATAAAACTCATGATAACTGGCTCGATTATGAGGTGACTGTTCGCTCTGCACAAACCGATGAGATTAAGTACAAGGTGTGGATGGGCGGCGACTGCACTCAAGGCGAATACTGCTACACACTGGCATCATCCTGGGGAAGAAACGCAACGTTCAATTTCAACGCAGTTGATGAATTTTTTCCGAAAATCAAGGGAGTATATCACAAGATCAGAGTTGCCCTGAACAGACTGCGTTATCCCATTGATTTAACGGACGAGCAGAAAGAAATGTACAGGTCTTATATTGTACGCTCTGCAAAAAATGCGGTAAAGCTCTGTATTGATACAGATGATATGGAATTGTTGCTTTCTTGCGAACCGCTTGGTATTATAAAAAAGAACAATATTGATGAATTACTTGAATATGCCACGGAGAAAAAGGCTGTTCAGTTTACCGCATATTTGCTTGAGTACAAGGAACGTCATTTCAAAAAAGGTAAGAATGTGTTGGACAGCCTGAAGCTGTGATTTCTGTACGGTTTAATGTACTGATTTTGTGATATAATTACGGTATGACAAAAGCAGAAAAGATAACTCATTACAGCAGAGCTATCAGAAAATCTTTGAATCTGAAATAAATATTATTGTTGTAAAGGAGAAGAATATGGGGTTTCAAATTACAAACGATGGCATACTGGTAAAATATACAAAAGAGGAAGGCGTTACTGATGCATTTGTACCGGACGGTGTGCGAAAAATCGGCTGCTGTGCATTTTCGGGTTGTAGTAATCTTACAAACATAACTATTCCTGATTCGGTTAAAAGCATCGGTTACCGTGCATTCAGCGGTTGTATGAAGCTTACAAGCATAAACATTCCGGATTCGGTTGTACGCATCGGTGCGGAGGCGTTTTCCTTCTGCCGTAGCCTCACAAGTATAGCCATTCCCGATTCGGTTAAAAGTATTGGCAAAATGGCATTTTTCGTGTGTAATGATCTTACAAGCATAAACATTCCGGATTCGGTTGTACACATCGGATCGCGTACGTTTTCCTTCTGTTACAGCCTCACAAGTATAACAATTCCCGATTCGGTTATAAGTATCGGCAAAAGTGCATTTTTCGTGTGTAGTAATCTTACAAGCATAATTATTCCGAATTCGGTTAAAAGTATCGGTTTAGGAGCTTTTTACGGCTGTGACAAACTTAAAAGTATAACCATTCCTGATTCTGTCACAAGTATAAGCGACGGTGCATTTAAAGATTGTAGTAGCCTTACAAGCGTAACCATTCCTGATTCTGTCACAAGTATAAGCGACGATGCATTTGAAGGTTGTAGCAGCCTTACAAGCGTAACCATTCCGGATTCGGTTACAAGTATCGGCAATAGAGCGTTTGAATTCTGTAGCAGTCTTACAGATGTAACTATTCTGGGTCCAATCAAAATCATCAATTATAATATGTTTTCTCGTTGTAAAAAGCTTACAAGCGTAACCATTCCGAATTCAGTTAAGAACATCGGTTTCCAGGCATTTTTTCAATGTAGCAGCCTTACAAGCATAATCATTCCTGATTCCGTTAAAAAAATCGGAGAAAGCGCATTTGAAAGTTGCAGTAATCTTACAAGCATTACGATTCCTGATTCTGTTACAAGTATTGGTAACAGTGCATTTTCCTACTGTAGCAGTCTTAAAAGCGTAACCATTTCCGATTCGGTCACAAGTATCGGCAAAAGAGCATTTCGCGATTGTTGTAACCTTACAAATGCATTCATCCCAGATTCGGTTATAAGCATCGGTGACTGGGCATTTGAAAACTGCAATTTATCTTCTGTTATAATTCCCAAGGCTGTAAGAAAAGTCGGACAAGGCAGTTTTCACGGATGCAAGGAAATTACAGTTTATGATTCTATTGATCCTGATACAAGCCCGTGTAAAAGTCATCCTTATGCTTGCAACGGCACGCTTAATTCATTTTTAGGTATTATTGTTAACCAGGGATCAGGAGATTGGCTTGATTATGAAGTAACAGTGCGCTCTGCACAAACCGATGAGATAAAGTACAAAGTATGGATGGGTGCCGACAGCGCTCAGAGATCATATCGTATCATGTTGTTATTGTCCTGGGAAAAAAATGCAACGTTCAATTTCAACGCAGTCGATGAAATGTTCCCTAAAATCAATGGGGCATATCACAAGCTCAGATTTGCCATGAACAGATTACATTATCCCATAGATTTGACCGATAATCAGAAAGAAAAATACAAATCTTACATTGTACAATCTGCAGATGATGCAGTAAAGCTCTGTATTGATACAGATGATATGGAACTGTTGCTTTCTTGCGAACCGTTTGGTATTATAAAAAAGAACAATATTGATGAATTACTTGAATATGCCACGGAGAAAAAGGCTGTTCAGTTTACCGCATATTTGCTTGAGTACAAGGAACGTCATTTCAAAAAAGGTAAGAATGTGTTGGACAGCCTGAAGCTGTGATTTCTGTACGGTTTAATGTACTGATTTTGTAATATAATTACGGTATGATAAAAGCAGAAAAGATAACTCATTACAGCAGAGTTATCAGAAAATCTTTAAATCTGAAATAGTTATTACGCTTTGCAAAAATGCAGTAAAGCTCTGTATTGATGCAGATGATATGAAGCTGGTGCTTGACTTGGAGCAATTCGGAGTTATCAAAAAGAACAATATCGATGAATTGCTTGCATACGCAACGGAGAAAAAAGCCGATCGGTTTACCGCTTATTTGCTTGACAAAAAACATTGTATTTAAATAAAACAGTGCCTTGTCCGAATTTCTCATTCGGTCACGGCACTGTTTTGTTTATCTGCGTATAATAACAACTGTTATAAGCATAAAACACATCGGCGAAATAAGCCGGATAAGTATGTTATCATCGCATTTCTTACCGAATAATTCTTTTCAAAAGTCGGTTTCAGACACAGCTTATCCGCAGTCACAGGCTGTCCGGTTTTGTCCCGACTTCCTCCGCTTAACCCCTTTTTCCCCGTTTTACTTGTATTTTATGGCTGTGTTTGTTATAATAAGTATAAAGAAATATTTGATGCGTCTTGCGAAAGGAGAAGGTACGCTATGGCATACGAAAAGCTCACAGGCACTTTTGAATCCTCGAACGGCACTGATAACTGTGCATATTACATCTATGTTCCGGTTCTTCCTATGAACGTGGGATATAAAGGCATCATTCAGATTTCGCACGGTATGTGTGAATATATTGAGCGTTATGAACACTTTGCGGATTTTCTTACCTCACACGGATATATCGTCTGCGGCAATGACCATCTCGGTCACGGAAACAGCGTCAGATCAAACGACGATCTCGGCTTTTTTGCCGAAAAGGACGGCTGGAGCCACCTTGTAAACGATCTGCACCGTATGACGATGATAATGAAAAAGAAGTACCCAGCACTGCCGTATATTCTTATAGGTCACAGTATGGGCAGTTTTGTTGCAAGGCTGTATCTCACACGCTTTCCTAACGAGCTGACCTGCGCCGTAATTATGGGTACGGGCGATGACAAGGCACTTTCCGAAATAGGAGTAAGGGCTACACGCTCCGTTGTTTCCTTGAAGGGCGAACGTTTCCGCAGTGATAAGCTGAACACTCTCATTTTCGGAGTATATAACGACAAAATCAAAGATCGCCAGACTATCTATGACTGGCTCACTCACGACAGAGATGTTGTAAAAAAGTATATCGACGATGAAAAGAGCAATTTTGTATTTACGGCAAGCGGATTTGTTGACCTTACTACCCTTCTTCGCAGAGTATCAAGTCAGCAGTGGGCTGAAAAGGTGCCGAAAAAGCTGCCTGTTATATTCATGGCAGGAACGGCAGACCCTGTCGGCGGATACGGCAAGGGCGTAAGAAACGTTTACGCAAAGCTGATTGACGAGGGTTGCAACGTTGATATCAAGCTGTACCCCGGCGCACGTCACGAGCTTGTAAACGAAACTATGAAGGAAATAGTTTTTGACGATATTTTAACCTGGATAGAAAGAAAGGTCGGCGGAATGACAGGCAATTACGAATTTTAAGCCTTAAGCCGAAAAGAACAATATGAAAGACGGATTTATAAAAGTAGCGGCGGCAACACCTGAGATTAAGGTTGCCGACTGCAAGCACAACGCAAAGCAGATAATCTCTCTGGCAAAGGAGCTTGCTAAAAAAGATGTAAAGCTCGCAGTTTTCCCGGAACTGTGCATCACGGGTTACACCTGTCAGGATCTGTTCTACCAGACAACGCTCCTTGACGGTGCAAAAAATGCGCTCATAACGATTCTGGAAGAACTGTCGGAGCTTGATATGATAACTGTAGTCGGCCTGCCGATGCAGTATGACAGCAAGCTGTATAACTGTGCGGCTGTGACATATCACGGAAAAGTGCTGGGCTATGTGCCTAAGCAGTACCTGCCGAACTACAACGAATTTTACGAGATGCGCCACTTTACCGCCTGGGACGGCAGTAAATGCGAATATTTATTAAACCGGTTTGACACGGATGCCGACGGCGAATGCGACGATTCGCTGAGTGCGTATTTCGGTGCGGGACTTATATTCTGCTGTAACACTATGCACGATTTTTCTTTCGGAATCGAGCTGTGCGAAGATTTGTGGTCACCCTGCCCTCCCTCAACATATCTTGCACAGGAGGGCGCAAATATCATTCTTAATCTTTCTGCAAGCAACGAGATGATAGGAAAGTCGGAATACCGCCGTTCGCTTGTTTTAAATCAATCTGCAAGGCTTATTTCGGGTTATATCTACTGCTCCGCAGGAGAAGGCGAAAGCACGCAGGACCTTGTATTCTCGGGACATAACATAATTGCTGAAAACGGTGCAACGCTTGCCGAAAGCGAGCTTTTCTCAAACGATTATGTTATCAGCGAGATAGACGTAAACAAGCTGGCATTTGAACGCAGAAAAAACACATCATTCAGAAATGACAAATGCGATACGGAAACTATATGGTTTGATATACCGCTCACCGATACAAAGATAACACGTTTTGTATCACGCACGCCGTTTATCCCCTACTCTGCCGATGAGACCGACAAGAGATGCGAGCTTATTCTTTCGATGCAGGCACACGGACTCAAAAAGCGTCTTGCCCATACTTACGCAAAAACCGCCGTTATAGGAATTTCGGGAGGACTTGACAGCACGCTTGCACTTCTTGTATGCGCCAATGCAATGAAGCTGCTCGACAGACCTATGACGGATATTGTAGCGGTGACAATGCCGTGCTTCGGCACAACAAAACGCACAAAATCAAACGCTGTGAAGATATGCGAGGCGATAGGCGTCACTCTGCGTGAAATCGACATAACCGACAGCGTAAAACAGCATTTTCTGGACATCGGACACGATATAAACGATCTATCGGTAGTATTTGAAAACGGTCAGGCAAGAGAACGCACAAAGGTGCTTATGAACATCGCCAATCAGACGGGCGGACTTGTAATAGGCACGGGTGATTTGTCCGAGCTTGCTCTCGGCTGGGCGACCTACAACGGCGATCATATGTCTATGTATGGCGTGAACTGTTCGATACCCAAGACGCTTATCAAGCATCTTGTCAGCTACTACAGCAAGACGACAGATAACAAGCTGCTCAAAGAATCGCTTGAGGATATACTTGATACACCTGTAAGCCCCGAGCTTCTGCCTGCACATAACGGAGAAATATCGCAGAAAACCGAAGACCTTGTAGGTCCTTACGAGCTTCACGATTTCTTCCTGTACAACGGCATAAGATGGGGATTTACCCCCGAAAAAGTATTCAGGCTTGCGCTGTACGCTTTTGACGGTGCGTATGACCGTGAAACAATACTGAAATGGCTGAAAACCTTCTACCGCCGTTTCTTCTCGCAGCAGTTCAAGCGTTCGTGCCTGCCCGACGGTCCTAAGGTCGGATCGGTAACGCTGTCGCCAAGAGGCGACTGGAGAATGCCGAGCGATGCCTGTGCAACGCTGTGGTTAAGTCAGATAGAAAATCTGAAATAAAGTCTTATCTGCGAATAAATGAAACCAACCTGTCAATAATTACCTCACAAAGCTAAACGCTACGGAGGTAATTATGGCAGGTTTTTTTAAACGTAATATTCTTGACAAGGCTATGATACTGGGTGCGGTAATATGTATTTTAATAACAGCCTTTACCGCATTTGCGGAGGATTGCGAGGAAAAGCCGCAGGAGGTGCTGAGGCTTCATATACTGGCAAACTCGGACAGTAAGGACGACCAGACACTGAAATACGATCTGCGTGACTATATGCTTTCAACGTTTTCGGATGTATTCGGAAACTGTGACAGCTTCAGTCAATCGGTAGCCGTTGCAAACGAACGCAGAGCCGAAATCGAAGAAAAGGCTAACGAATTTGTACATTCCAAAGGCTACAGCTACAATGTAAAATGCGAGGTTGCAAAAACATATTTCACCACCAGAAAGTACGAGAATGTAACCTTACCGGCAGGAGAATACACAGCCGTCCGCCTGCTTATCGGAAATGCAGAGGGTAGGAACTGGTGGTGCGTAATGTTCCCACCGCTGTGCCTGCCTGCCGCATCGGGTGAATTTTTTACCGAAGAACAGAGCAAGCGGGTTGAAGAAAGCCGTGATTATGAAATTAAGTTTGCGATATTTGAAGCGTTGCAGGGGCTTTTCGGCGGCGATGATACCGGTAGCGAAAGCTCTGAAGAAACCGCCTGCGACAGCACGGATAATGATTTTGCTAAAATATCCGTTTTCGGCATTTTGAACTGTGATGTTCTGTGATTATTAAGGCAGGCGGTTTTCCGCCTGCTATTTTTTTAACCGCTATTGACATTTTCAGCATTCTGCGCTATACTAAATCTGTACTAATTCTGATAGTACAGTTAGTTTGTCACTTGCTGACAATCTTAACGGAAATATATTATGAAAAGGAGAAGAATAATTGAAATATCAAAAGCTTTATTTCAGTATGCTGAAAACATTTCTCAAAAGTGATATCAAGCTGAATATACTTATTTTTCTTATCTCTGTTTCGGCTGTCTTTACATTTATTTCTTTGTTCTGTGCATTGAACAGCGGTAATGCGGCATATCACAATATGATGGATCGTTCAGGCTACATCTTTGACGGTATTATGCCCGAAGATTCACCTGAATTTTTCAGAGAAAACCTGCCCGAAGTCTACACTGCCTATGCCGACAATGCGGTTGTCAGCTATCGCTCAAGCGAAAACTACATCTGTACAGAATCAGCTAAAGTTGCTTTTAACAAAAGCATGAAAGATCTGTACCGCTTCATACAATCCGACTATAACATAACCGACGGAAGATTTTTCACTGAAGATGAGTTGAAGGGTGACAGCAAGGTTATTATTGCCGAAAACGACTGCGGTATAAATGTCGGTGACAGGCTTATCATTCCCGATGATAAAGGCGACATCGTACTTAATGTAATAGGTCTTTCCGATGATTTTATTGTTCCGTACACTTTTTTCTTATATCACAACAACAGCGGAATTTATGTAAAGGATGAAGATTTTGAAAATGAGATGAAGAATACCGCTCCGACAAAATACAACGGCGCACGCTTTTTCTTTACTTCCGATCTGTCTGACGATGAACTGCAGGCACTTGAGCAATTTCTCGGCAAGGTGGTTTATATTCAGCCGCCGAACAGAGAGGATACCGAATCTGTTATCATAATCTACACTATCATCACGGGAGGAATCGTGGTAACAGGTATATTCACCGCTCTGCTCCTGCTGACGCTTTTGCTTCACCTGACGGATAATTGCAGCGAACAGATAAATGTGCTGAAGGTCACAGGCTGCAAGTCAATGCCGATAACACTGCTTTTATCTGCAGTCACTCTTACATACACAGCGGTTTCATTCATCTGCGCTATTGCTTTGAGTCCGATTTTTACCGCACTTATGGTTAAGCTCAGAATGGAATATGTACCTACCGCTTTTGACTATCTGCTGTCATTTGTAATATACAGCATTATAATCATAATATCGTTACTGCCCGGCTTTAAGCGCATATCCTCAGCCACATACGCAAACGGAGGTGCAATATGAAGCTGTTATCTCTTGCATTATCCTTGCTTCGAGCAAAAAAACGCAGTTTTATCCTTATGATGATATGTATCATTTTTTCAACTCTGCTGTTCAATTTTGCAATCACTGCATCTTCGGATTATCTCGCCGAAAAAGCATACATAACAAGTAACCGCTATGATAAGAAGATACTGCACGGTACACTCTCGTCAAAAGCACCTATAACCGATGAAAAGATAGTTTCAGAGTTTGGAAAGTACGGAATAAATTGCCGTGTCGAGCGTTACTATGAAACCGCATTGGAGCTTTTCTCTGTAAACAGCCGAATAACCGACAGCGAGATAAACAATATGGACGATGACACTTTCTATCGGTTTCATAATGATATAAACGGAACTCTGCTCGGATATTCGACCGAATACAGCGAATATCTCGATATAGGACTTTCGGGAGAGCGACCGGACAAGTCAAAGGACTACGGCGGCAAGATCCCGGTAATCGCAAACTATACATCGAGATGTAATATCGGCGACACAATAAAATACAAATGTGGGAAAGGGATTACCGAGCTTCTTGTTGTCGGAAAATACACCGATAACTATCTCGACAGCGTAATACTGTATAATGCTGACACCGCAAGCTTGGGCACGACTTTCTACACCGATGCGGATATTCTCTACAATTCCGAACTTGCCACCGCTCCCGAAAATCAAGAGGACTATTCCGGAAAAAGCGTGGATAAGCGTTACTATCAATATGTGATAATTCTGAAAAACGGCAACGCTTCACTCGGCGAAATTGCGGCTCGTATAATTGACGGACTGGACGCAAACAGTGATGATTCAAAAGGCGATCTGTACATGAATTTACGCTATGATGTGGCAAATCTCGATTTGCTGTACCGTGACAATATGCTGCTGATACAATTAATGCCTGTATTCATAATGATAGCCGTAGTCGGCACTCTCGGAGTGATTGCCAATATTCTGCTGAATGCCGAAAAACGCACAAAAGCAATGGCGGTATTCCGTCTGTGCGGCGGTAAGACCCGCTCTGTGATAATACTCGAGCTTGTCTGTGACACGGCTGTAACAGTTATTTCTGTGCTTGCCGCTACGCTTATCCTTCTCGCAATAAATCACATCTTTGCTATAGAAATCATCAATGCACAAAGCGGATTGTTCACTGCTGTATATCTGATTGCAATTTCCGTAATTGTCAGCATTGCAGGCTCTGTAATGCTGGTACGCAGTAATATGCTTGAAACAATAAGGAGATATGAGAACATATGATGAAACTTGAAAATGTAGATAAATATTATAATATAAACACAAGCAGCGAGGTGCATGCACTGAAAAATATAAATCTTAGCATAGAAAAGGGCGAAATGGTCGCTATAATGGGTGTATCCGGCTCCGGCAAGTCAACGCTTATACATATCCTCGGCTGTCTTGACAAGCAAACAAGCTGTAAATATTTTCTCGGTGAATATGAGGTTTCCAAGTACAGCAACAATGAAATTGCGGTAATAAGGAACGAGGAAATCGGTTTCGTGCTTCAGAATTTCGGACTTCTCGCCGACAAGACGGTATATGAGAACATTTCATATCCGCTTATATTCAACCCTGCTGTCAAATATAAGATGATGAAAAAGCTGATTCTCAAAACCGCCGACGCAATGCTGATAGGCGATCTTCTCAAAAAGCCCGTAAAAGAGCTGTCGGGCGGACAAAAACAGCGTGTCGCACTTGCCCGTGCACTTGTAAACCGTCCGAATATAATCATTGCGGACGAACCGACAGCGGCACTTGACAAAGCAACGGCAGACGAAATAATGGAGGTTATGAAGTCGCTCAATTCTATCGGAAAAACCATAGTTATAGTAACGCACGACAGGACGGTAGCCGAAAAGTGCAGGCGGATAGTTGAGCTTTCGGACGGGGAGATAATCTCGGATAAGACAATTGCGTAAATCATAAATACAATAAAAAAGCCTAGCATTTCTGATTGACTTTTTCGACAGTCTGCATTGAACGTGAACAAAAACTCACACTCCATTAGTCTGATTTTGGAAAGTTCTCAATTTTATTATGGATTTTCAACTGTCAATAGAATATCACTCGATCATTCTACAAGGCGGTTATTGAACTTTACAATTTATGATGATATAATAAGGACAAAGGAGGGCAGGCATATGAATATTGGCAATGTAATATCAGAAAAAAGGAAAGCACTTGGTCTGACACAGCAGGCTTTAGCCGAAAAGCTGCACGTTTCTTTTCAAGCTATATCCAAATGGGAAAACGGAACTTCATGTCCCGATATTGAACTTCTGCCGCAGATCGCAGCTATTCTGAAAACAACTATTGATTCGCTGTTGGGGTATCCATCGCAATCTGTCACCGATTATGACAAAAGGTACGGCAATGAGGAGTATTATTGGGGCTTAAAGCCTAACAATCTGTGTTATGAGATAATGAGAATTAAGCCGCCTGTTAAGGCGTATAAGGTTATTGATATTGGTTGCGGAGAAGGCAAGGACGCAGTATTTCTTGCAAGAAACGGCTATGACGTTACAGCGTTTGATGCATCTGAACAGGGGCTGTCAAAGGCACGAGAGCTTGCCGATACTTATGGTGTAAAGGTTGACTTTTTCAAGGCAGATGTGAGAGATTTCAGGCTTGAAGCTAACTATGACATCATCTTTTCAAGTGGGGTTTTTCATTATATTCCGCTTGAATTACGAGAAAATGTTGTCAATAATCTTAAAGCTCATACGACTACGAATGGTATCAATGTTGTAAATGTTTTTGTAGAGAAGCCATTTATTCCTCTTCCGCCTGATACAGAAAAAGGCGAATTTGTTGTGGATAGCTGGAAATCAGGTGAGTTGTTTATGTATTACCACGATTGGCTGTTTCATAAAAACGAGGAGTGGATCTTTGACTGCGACAGCAGCGGTACTCCTCATAAGCATTGTATGGACGTATTGATTGCGGAAAAGGTTTGATAGCTGAGTTTTTATATGATTATCTCCTATGCGATGTTAATAGGCAATCTTCTCAAAAAGCCCGTAAAAGAGCTGTCGGGCGGTCAGAAGCAACGTGTCGCTCTTGCCCGTGCGCTTGTAAACCGTCCGAATATAATCATTGCGGACGAACCGACAGCGGCACTTGACAAAGCAACGGCAGACGAAATAATGGAGGTTATGAAGTCGCTCAATTCTATCGGAAAAACCATAGTTATAGTAACACATGACAGAACGGTAGCCGAAAAGTGCAAGCGAATAGTTGAGCTTTCGGACGGGGAGATAATCTCGGATAAGACAATTGCGTAAATTATATATACAAAACAACGGACAGCAGAAAAAACTGCTGTCCGTTTTCTATACGCTGTACTATCTGTTCACTTCGGGATTATCGGTCCTGCCGAGAAGATAATCTAATGATACGCCGAAATAATCAGCGAAAAGTATAAGCGTTCTATAATCGGCTTCACGCTGCTCATTCTCATAACGGCTTACGGAATTCTGATTAAGGTCAAGATCTATCGCCAGTTTCAGCTGTGAAATCTTTCGCTTTTTACGAAGCTCTTTCAGTCGAAAAATGTTGATCGCCCCCTTGACACGATTATACCATTATGGTATAATCTAAATATCCCGTTTTGGGATATTATTAATTGAAAGCAGAATTTTATGCTTTTCAAGGAGGAATTTTTTATGTTTAGAAAACTGTTCGGAGAAACTGAAACTATTCAGTTTGATTATCTGAAACCACGTATTATTATGGCTTTCATTGTTGTTGCCGGTATCCTGATTGGACTTATTACTCACTTTATCGGTTTGCAGTCTGTAGCACAAGTGTGTGTGGGTATTGCTGAATTATTTTATGTAATTCTTGCTCTTATGTTTGGCTGGAGATTTCTTAAATCAATGTTCGGATTTGCTTCATTAGGTGCTTTATTCTCCGGAAATATCGTATTCGGTGTAGTTATTATGGTAGTGTATTTTTTACTGAGTATCGTTCTCGGTCTTATCACCCTTGTTCTCGGTATAGGCAGATTTATTTATCTGCTTGTAAAGAAGTCTAATCAAGGACTGGAGGATTAACCGTGCTTTTTGTCAGACGCAGAAAGTCGCTTGACCCATTCTATGACGAATATGCCGAGGTATATTATGTTGACGGTACTTATGTAACATCGGTGGTCGCTTTCCTTATATTTGCCGCTGTTGCGATACCCGCACTTGCTCTTTTCGGCGTTGTCAAATGGCTTTGCGATCATATGATGCTGTTATATGTGCTGTATGCTGTCGGAGTGGTAATTCTGATTATTATGCAGTCACGGCACACAAGAAAGAAATATATGTTTTTCTATGCGCTTTCAACGCTTACAATGCTTGTAATACCGATTACCGCTACAATCGCTTATATCTTTCCCATAATGGTTTTCGGTGAAACGCTAAGCGCCGCACTCAGCGTCATTTTTTCCTCTCTGCTCTTCTACGGCGGTGCTTTTATGACATTCTCGATAAACAGAATCATCAAAAACGGTATCGCCTGCTTTTTTGTTTCGCTTATATACTTAGCTGTTGCACTCCTCATTTTGTACGGATTTATCAGCGTAGATGCCGAAGCTATGAAAAAATTTGATTTCAACACTTTCTATATCCTATGGTCATAAAGATGACCGCACAAAACAACGGACAGCAAGATTTTCCTGCTGTCCGTTTTGTTTCTATATTTATCAATACCTCTTTTATCTGAGCAATGCTATAATCCTTGCAATTTCCACCGTAAGAATCTTAAGCGTTATTCCGCCCGACATAACATAAAACCATACCTCACGGGCTGCCTGCGTTTTAGCTATCGGCGTTGCGATTATTCCGACAATTACCGCAAGCGCACCGATACAGCCGACTATGTTCGGTATGCTGATAAGCTGAAACAATCCGGGATCACAGATTCCGTCAATCGCATTCTGAATAGTCTTGTCAAGTCCGTCACGGGTTGCGGCGAAACAGCATACAACAAGGCCGTACACAAGCAGTATAAGGCTTCTCAGCCCCCAGTGCTGTGTCTGTTTTCGTGTCAGAATACAGAATGCTATGTAGCCGATAATGATAAGTATCATTACGGTAGTCGCAATTGTGACCCCGTCCTTGAAATATAATTTCATATTAAAAACCTCTTTTCAAAAAAATAACGCAGTACCGCCCCGATAAAATAGGTCAGCACTGCGTCTTTGCGTCTGTCTGAATCAACGTAATTATGTAATTTTCAACGTTTATAACGTTCTCCCGTTTGCATTTCGGACAAAACAGCGGAAAATTCTTCAGCACCGTGTCCTGTGTAATTTTTACCCTTGTTTTCGCCTTGCAGTGAGGACACAGTATAAAACGACTTTCATCCGTCACGCTTACCGCCTCTTTTCTCTGCCGTTTTCACCATATGCGGCGAATATGTGCGGTAGAAATTTCTGACGTGTGTTTCAAGCCGTTTCAGGCACTCCGCTTCCCTTTCGGGCTGTCTGTCGCAAATTTCAACCATAAGCACAACAGGCGCAACATACTCAAGTGCCAGCGTATCGGGATCTTCTCCAATTATCGTTCCCGACTTGATAAGCGCTCTGAAAAGTCCTGCGTGATAACGCACCAATCTTTCCAGATACCGTTCGGAATACATAGCCGCAAACTCAGCGTTTCTGAACTGCTCTATTGTCATCATTCGTCTGAATCGGCTGACATACTCATCGTGCAGTGAATATTCTATCAGCTGTCTTACCTTTTTTGCAAGCATTTCCTCGGAAATACCGTCAAACACCTTTTCATCTGCTTTGCTTTCGGAAACGTGCACATCAATGCCGTCCGTGAACGTATCATAACGGCGGTACGTTTCCGCAACGATAGCATCAAATATCTCCTGCTTGCTTTTGAAATGCTTGTACAGTGAAGGCGCTTTTATCCCCACCGCCGAAGCTATTCTCTCAACGCTTACAGCATCATAACCGCTCTGTGAAAAGAGCCGCAACGCTTCGTCAAGTATGCGTTGTTTTGTGTCTTCCTTTTTGGAGGCTTGTTTCATATATTCACCTCGATATAAAAAAGCTAACGATCGTTAGCTATATTATAAGCTAATAATCGTTAGCTGTCAAGAGGGTAGTGAAAAATATTTTTGAATCTTTACATCTTCAGCGCATCCACCGGCTTCATCTTTGCCGCTTTATAAACTTGGCTCCCTTGCCAAAGGGAGCTGGATTGCGACAAGGCACGCACCAATTTTATCCGATATTTTTGCTTTTACGATACCCGCAACATCAGAATTCATTGAACTTCTTCTGTCGCAAGACTGAGGGATCGTTACTGCTACTTAAGATATCGAACAGACACTGCCTATCTGCTCTGCCGCTCTCCTACAGATTATTCGTACTTGGCACAATAGCTTTTTACATCTTCAGCGCATCAACCGGCTTCATCCTTGCCGCTTTATATGCAGGATAGCTCCCCGAAATCATACCTATCACCGCCGACACTGCAACTGCAATAAGCATTATATCCGTCTGCATAACAAAGCTCTCACCGACCGCAAGACCTATGACAAACGCCACCGCACAGCCTGCCGCAATGCCTACGATACTGCCAATAACGCATATCATCGTGCTTTCGGCTAAAAACTCGCCGACTATTCTCATATTCCTTGCTCCGAGCGACTTCTTTATGCCTATCTCACGTTTTCGTTCGCCGACGCTTACAAGCATTGCGGTCATAACCGATACGGACGCAACCGCAAGCGAAATTCCTGCCGTGAACGACAGTGCAGAGGTTGCGGCAGCCAGTATTCCGTCAAGCTGTTTCTTCTGGCTCTGAAGCTCGCTTATTTTTATACTTCCCTCACCCTTGACATTTGCCATACAGGTTTTTATTCTGTCTATCGCAGTTTCGCCGTCACCGCTCTTGTCAAGAAGAACGGCTATCTTGTCATATTCACTTTTGCCGCTTATATTCTGCGCTGTGGTGTAGGGAATGTACACAAAATACGGCACAGCATCGTTCATCATATTCTGTATGGGGCTGAGTCCCGACTCGGCAACACCGATCACCGTAAAATCAGTGTATTTACCGCCGAAATTCACGCTCACCGTTTTCCCGACTATATTCGTCCTTCCGTATGTTTCGAGTGCTATCTCATCATCAATAACACAGATATTTTCGGCTTTTTTAAGATCAGATCTGTCAATAAGTCTGCCGTGTATCGCCTTCATCGAAATAATCTCGTCCGCTTTCTCGTTTACTCCCCACACCATACACGAAACATTGCTTTCGATAAGCTCACACTTGGTGACCTGTGCCATAAGCGGCATCGCACCGTTGACACCGCTCAATCCGCCCAAAGCATCTATATCGCTGTCGCTCAGAGCGACTCCCGCCTCCTGTGCCTCTACAAGTACAGAGTTTACTCCCATATCGTCAAGGCTGTCGTTTATCTTGGCTGTGCCTATCTGCCCTGCCGCCGATATTACCGTCACCGAAAAAATACCTATCGCAACTGCACTCATAGTCAGCGCACTTCTGCTCCTGCTTCTCCATATATCAGCCATAACCGACATCAGTCCCATAACCTACCTCCGCTTTATGTTTCATATCCGACCATTATATAATTACCGTTTTGTGCCTGTGTATTCCTTTATTCCGTCTTATTTCTGATAATAATCGAGTTCGCCGCTACTCCCTGCGTGCTTTTTACAACTTCCTCCTCAACGCTTACCCCGAAAACCTGCGTCCGTTTTGCAAGTTCCAGCCCTGTTATAACGTCACGCCTTATTGTTCTGCCGTTCTCGATAACGTAGATATATTCGCTTTTTTCATCCTGCATAACCGCACTGTAAGGCAAGGTAACTATATCACGCTTAAGACCTGTCTGTATTTCCGCATATCCGCTGTCACCGCTTTTGAGCTTGTCCGACGGGCTTTCTATACTTATCATAACATCGGCTACGGTTTCCTCTACAGCACCGAGATATTGCTTTCTCATACTTTTGCCGATGCTTTTCACCTGTCCTGCAAATTTTCCGTCAACAGACGACAGAGTAAGCGATGCGGTCTGCCCTTTTCTGATTTTCGACAGATTGCGTTCAGGCACAGCAACATTCAGCACAAGTGCGCCCTTGCCTCCTACCCTTGCAATATCCGCTCCGGCATCTATAAGTTCTCCGCTTTTTGCAAGATAGCATACCGTTCCGGATACCAAAGCCGGTATTTCCTCAGGTATCCTGTCGGAAAGTTCTGCCGCCGTCAGCACATCGGATACCGAACCGCTGTATATATTGCTCAGCTTATCACATACTGCCTGCTTATCAACAACAGCTATCGTCTGTCCCTGGTCTACCCTGTCGCCGACATTCACAAGATATTCCTTTATAATAAGCGGTATTTCTTCTTTTATGCTCCTGACCTGTGAATAACCTACCGTACCGCTGCAGGTTACGGACGGGATATATTCTGTCCTTTCGGGGAAGATTACGTCCACACAAGGAACGTTATCCCTTATAACACCGGGGAGCATCATATTGAAATAAAGCCCTGCAATAACCGAAATTGCGATAATCGTAATATGAAACGCCTTTCTTTTTTTGTATGTTTTGCGGTAATTCATACTCATTCTCCTTTTCTTTTTTACCTACTTAGTTTATCTGCCGTTACGGAAAATATTACTGAAATGCTGTGAATATTACAGTCGTTGCGGCTAAAAATAGCTTTATAATCTCACAAAAAGAAGGTGGAAAAATGAATATGATAATATGCGGCGAGCCTTGCATACATCAGCATGACGGCTGTTGCGGACTTCACGGCGCAGGCGTAATAACCAACACGACAGCCTCGCCTTGCCGTTATTTCTCACCGAAGGAGGTCGGCTCTTATGAAAGAAAGCAGGAATATCAATCAAGCAAACGGGAATGCTCTGATAAACGCCGCTGACATATCAAGGCATTACACAATGGCTGACGGTACGGTACAGGCACTGAGCAACGTCAGCCTTACGGTAAACGTGGGCGAGTTCATAGCAATTACTGGTCCGAGTGGCTCGGGGAAATCCACGCTGATGAATATTCTCGGTCTGCTCGACACCTGCGACAGCGGAACATATATGTTTTCCGGACTTGACACCAAAACGCTTGCCGATAACGAGCTGAGCCGTATAAGAAACGAAAGGATAGGTTTTATTTTTCAGTCGTTCAATCTTATACCGACGCTGTCGGTGGTTGAAAATGTAGCATTGCCTCTTACTTACAGAGGTATCCCGACAGCGAAACGCCTTGAACGCTCACTTTCGGCGCTTGAAGCTGTAGGACTTTCGGGAAGGCTGTCACACAAGCCGTATGAGCTTTCGGGAGGACAGCAGCAGCGTGTCGCTATCGCAAGAGCAATCGCTGCAGATCCTGACCTTATCCTTGCGGACGAGCCGTGCGGAAATCTTGACAGCCGCTCCGGAAAGGAAGTAATGGAATTGCTTCTCTCCCGCCACAAATGCGGTAAAACCGTCATTCTTATCACACACAGCCTTTCCGATGCCAAATATGCCGACAGGATACTGACCGTCTGTGATGGAAAACTGTATAAATAATTTTCGCAAAGTGCTTGCAAATCCACAGCAGATAGTGTATAATATTATCTGTTAATTTAATATGCAAGCACGCCTCCTTAGTTAAATGGATATAATAAACCCCTCCTAAGGGTTAGTTGTGAGTTCGATTCTCGCAGGGGGTGCCAAAAATAAAAGCCGCTCATCGTTCAATATGATGTGCGGCTTTATTCTTTTACAGTTTGTTGCTTCCCCTATTCGATAAGTTAATTTGTTACCCTGTTTATCTCTGACATTAATAAAAAGTACAAGAAAACTATCACAAATGCGTATCAAAATGCTTGACAAAGGAATATATCAGAGTTATAATTAAATAAGATTATTTATTCATTACGTTAATTCCGTTTGCTATTTCAACAAAATTTCCATTGTATATCACTATATCTAACATACGTTATATTGAAACGTCCGACAGAATTGCAGATTTTATTACAACGATATTGTACGCTTACTGTATCGGACGGCAAGAAAATTTATCACAAAAAAGAAATTATTAGGAGATTGTCAGTATGAACATGAAAAAACTTTTTAAACCTCTGACAGCATCGTTTCTTGCTCTCATCATCTCCGGCTGTTCATCTGCCCCTGAAGCTATATCGGGCGGACTTGTCAGTGCAGACTTTGAGATCTCGCAAAGCACCGATATATCGGCATCGCAAAATGATCGTTCCGAAGAAGACTTAACGCCTGAGGAAAGATCCGCAAAAGCACGTGAAAAGCTCATTTCACTCGGAAACGGAGGCGTGTTATGCGACATAGATGACAAAGTTGACACTGTTGAATATAACGGTGGCATAATGGAATTGCCTTGCAGTATAGAACAGAGCTGTAAATCGGAAGAATCTTTCACAGATGTATCAACAGGATGCCTTATAGCGATAAACGGCGTACTTCAGAAATTATCATGCGGCGAGCAAAAAGATCAATATATGTATGTTCAGACTTATGAAAAGGATGATTTCATAAAGGAAAACGAGGATTACACTGCACGCAAAAAAATCACCCTCAGCTTTGAGCCGCAGATAAACGAAAAGGATAAGGACCTGACAAAGCTGCAGCTTACAGTTATCTCTGTAGACAACCCGCTTTTCAGACTTCAGCCTGAATATCCTGTGGGCTTTTTGATGCATCGGGCAGCTACAAGCCACGTGCTTAAAATGTCGCTTAATTCGCCGATAACCAACTACACCAAGGATAAAATTTCAGAGAGCGGTATTACCGAGCTGGATTTAACCGATGAGGTTATAGAGAAATACTCGGAAATGGCTAATATTGCCCCAAAAGCCATAACTGAAAATACACGCCCCTTTGCAAATGTCGATTCCGAATATCATTCACATTTCAATTTTGATGAAAACGGAAAGCTTGATCTGGGTTTTATCACATCGGTAAGTGAAGACGGTGAATTTGACTGTGAAATATCTTCACAGGGCAGATACCTTGTTTCTATGTTTGTAAACGGCGCTCCCCACGCTTTTCCGGACGGAAGTATCTATAAAAGCATAGATATGAAACCGGGAAAGCTGTATGTATATGAAGCGCAGGATTTTTCGAAAATACTGGGCGAATGTGACACGATAGTCTTTTTACCTGTTGCCTGCCTGCGTGACGACGGGAAATGCATAATGAGTGCAACTGTTCAGTCAGAAGCTATATGGCCAAAGGATAAAGCGTAACCAAAATTACGGATAATCAAGCACTGACAACTTTCAGCAGAAGAAAGCATACAGCACATTATAAAGATGCACTGTATGCTTTAAATTTAACAAACGAGGGGAAATAATGGAACTTAAATTAGAAGGTATCACAAAATCTTACACAAAGGGTAAAAAACGCACTTGAAGACTTTACTCTTACTCTTACCGAGGGAGTATACGGACTTCTCGGACCCAACGGTGCGGGAAAATCAACGCTGATAAATATTATAACGGGGATAATCGGCAGGGACAGCGGCAGTATATCCTTTACCGACGGTAATGACAACAGCTTTTTGTCGCATCTCGGCTTTATGCCGCAAGGTATGGACTTTTATCGCAACTTTACCGCAAAGGACTACATAAAGTACATAATGGCACTGAAAAAATACTCTCCCGATAATGCGGACGAGTACGTTTTGACAACGCTCGGCAGGGTAAATCTCCGTGCAGATGCCGACAAGAAAATCGGCGCTTTTTCAGGCGGAATGAAGCAAAGGCTCGGCATAGCACAGGCTATAGTCGGAGAACCGAAGGTGCTTATATTTGACGAGCCTACCGCCGGACTTGACGCAAAGGAGCGTATACGCTTCAGAAATGTTATAAGCTCTCTTGCCGCAGACAAAATAGTAATACTTGCAACTCATATCGTAACCGATATAGCGTATGTAGCAAAAACTGTCGTGCTTATGAACGACGGCAGGATAATAAAAACAGGAACGCAGGAGGAACTTTGCTCCGATATTTCAGACAAGGTATGGGAGATAACCGCACAGAGTGACAAAGTAATGGACTATATGAACCGTATGCGTGTATCAAACGCAGTGTCTGACGGCAATAAGTATACCCTGAGAATAGTATCCGATGAATATCCCGAAAACGGCGCTGTTTCAGTACCGCCTACACTTGAGGACGTATGTATATATTATTTCGGAGATATGTGATATGAAACTGTTTAAATATGAACTGAAAAAGAATATACTGCGGCTTCCCGTTCTGCTGTTGTTTGCGGCTCTTATACTTGTAAGCCTGTACAAGCACAATGAAACCGTTCAATTATACGGCACACAGGATTATCTTGCCGACGGTCCTATGCACAATATATATCAGGCGTACAAAGGTGAGATTACCAATGAAAAGATACAGCGGATAGCCGCATACAGAAATGAAATGTCAGCTATTGTAAGCTCATCGGATTTCGACTATCCGACTACCCCAGATGACAGATATTATACCGGCTTTGCATTCGGAGATAACGGGTCATCGGAAAAAGTTATCGAAGAAATGAAATATGCGATAGAATACATAAACAATATCATTGTGCTTAGAGAGAAAACACAGACCGCAATTGCGTTTTACGAGGGTAAAAACGACTACAAGGTGAGAGAGGCTCAGCAGATCGAACGCCTGTACGGAAACCGTCATATAGACGTATACGGCAATTACGATACTTACGCCCTTTACTTCGACTATGAGTTCTCTACCTTTATTTCGATGATAATGGTGCTGTTTGTATTTGCTCCCTCGTTTTCAAAACAAAAGGCTATCAGCGATGACAAGATAATATGCGCCTGCGGAAAGGTCAAAAGCGTATTTTTTGCAAAGCATTTGTGTATGTACGCATTTTGTGCCGCCATTACGGTGATAATGACATTTACGGATATTTTATCCTTCGGCTGTCGGTACGGCATTGAATTTTTGGAGCAGCCGATATATGCGATACACAGCTTTACTTATGCGCCGCTTGACATAAGCATATTTACCGCAATACTTATTACGGCGTTTATGAGATTTCTGCTTACTGTGCTTATCGGTGAAATTGTACTGCTCATATCCTCTACCCAGAAAAACATCGGCATTTCCTATGCCCTGAGCTTTTGCGCAATAGGTGCGCTTATCTATCTGCACGGCTCTGTGCCATCACAATTCTCTCCTTTTTCTATGATATGTATGAGTAACTTTTTCACCGATGCGGAATTTGTTAATGTGCTGGGCTTCCCTGTGCTTAACATAATTTTCCTGCCGATACTTACAATACTTCTTTGCGTTACAGTAAATCTTATTTGCTTTGCTGTCGCCTGTCCGCAACGTGCGATACGTCTTACCGGAAAAGCGAGGAGTAATGCTATATGAAAATATTTGTATATGAGATGAAAAAGATACTGATAAAACAGTACGCAATAATAATTCTGGCAGCTGTAGTAATAGTAAGACTGCTATCTTCTCTGCCGCTTGCAAAGCAGACATACGGATTTGACTCCGCCACAGAGCGAGAGAAATATTTTGAGATAATCTCTCCGTTTATAGGAGCAGTGACCGAAGAAAAAACTGACCGTGCAGACGAGCTTGAAAATCAGCTGAAAACGGCAAGTCAACAATACGATAAGCTGATTGATCAGCGTCTGGAACACAAAATATCGGATATTGAATATTACGAGCAGATGAAGCTGTACGAACCGACGCTCAATATCAAAAAACAGATAGAAAAAACTGTCGAACAGGTACGGCAGGCGCAAGAACGCCAATGCGATATTCTGCCTGTAAGCTATATCCCCATAATATGTGATGCGTCAGCCGATTACCTTTTTGTACTTGCAATCTGTCTTATATGCAGTCTGAGCGTAATCACAGAGTATACAAGCAAGACAAGATATATCCTGTGTACTACTCCGGCAGGACAGTCACGCAGTATGGCGGCAAAAACGGCAGTTCTGCTCTTATCGGTCGCAATGGCATCGGTTTTACTCTCGGCGGTTGAGGGATACTGTCTTTCAAAACAGCTTCCCTTTGAATACTGGGCGTATTCCGCAAGAGGTATAGTGATAATGACAAACTGCACGGCAGAGCTTTCTATAGGCGGCCTGTTTATTCAGACCCAGCTTATTAAACTGGTGGGAAGCATTTTTACCGCCTCGGTTGCTATTCTTATTTCCGAGCTTTTTAAAAGCTATGCTGCAAGCGTATTTTCGCTTGTAACCGTGCATATAGTTGTCGACTATGTCGGCAATCGCTCAAATCTCAGCTATCTTCTGCCGACAGGGGCTATGCGTGGCTACGGTTATTTTTACGGCGATGTCACGCCGACCGCCGAAAACAATTATATGCAGTTTTCGGGAGTGCCTCTTTGGTATACTGCAGTGCTTATGTGCGGTTTGCTGATTTTTTCGGCGGCAGCTTGCACAGGAACGATTCTTTCCTGCAATAACCGACTGAAAAGAAAAAGGGAAAAGATACGCAAGGCGGCACTTTTGTCAACGATGTGCATTGTCACTTCACTGCTTCTGTCCTCGTGCAGTGTTGCAAATAACCGCTACGACCCCGAAGATACAATGAAGCTTGTAGGCGGCTCATATACCTTGATCGGCGAATATAATATTCCCTTTACAAATGAACTGAAAACAAGCAAATATGAAATCGTTCTTGAAACCAATCAATCTTCCGGTGGATTTTCAATATCGCTGATTGACCTTGTAAGCAATGAAAAACTCGATATTCCGCAGAGTTATTTTTCGGACGAAACTTTCATTCATTGCTTTATAACCGAGCATTACATTTTAGTCGAGTATATCGCCAAAGACGGAACAGAAGCAATGCGGTACTATGACCTGAATGACTTTTCAACACAAACAATCGCTCAGAACACCCGAGGAGTAGAAAAAAATCTGTTCGGACTTACCTTTAAGGACAGCGAAAGCATATTTACGACAAGCTCCTTGGTTTTCACCGATGACAGAGATTTTTTCTTTGTTACAGACAGCGGTTTGTATAAGGTAGGCGTAAATAAAAATGCGTCACTGATAATAGACGAGCCTGTAACCGAAGGCTTGATTTACGATGCTCACAGCATCTATTTTATCAGCGAAAAGGACAGCATCAAGCGTTACGACCTTTCAACAGGCATTCTCAGCGAAATTGTAAGCGGCGAAAAAATAATCCCACGTTCGCTGTGGGGAGATTACGATTATATTTATTACACAAGCGAGAACGGCGAACAAAAGTTAGCAAAATAGCACTGCAATCATCGCAATAAACCCGCAATTATCCGAGTTTGTAAATTTAAATTCAGCTATAACAGCTTAGACAAAACCCCGATTTGCTTTTTAATCGGGGTTTTGCCATAGACTGCACTCTGATAAAACATACCTTTGCAAAACCTCTCAAAATGTGTTATAATAATATCCGAACATTCATCGAATCAAAAGGAGTTTCTTATGTACAGATACGAATTGCATATGCACACCAAAGAAGGCAGCGCCTGCGCTGTAAGCTTGGTAGAAGATATGATAAAGCAGTATGTAAAAATCGGTTTTTCGGGTGCTGTTGTAACAAACCATTTTATAAGAGGCAACACCTGTATTTCACGTTCTCTGCCGTGGGAACAGCTTATTATGCAATACAGCAAGGCATACACGAACGGCAGAAAAATCGCCGAAGAACTTGATTTTGACCTGTTTTTCGGCATTGAAGAAGGCTACGGTAACGGCAAGGAATTTTTAGCCTACGGCTTTGAGCCGGAATTTCTTTTATCACGTCCGTTTCTGAGAAATGCCGATCTGAATATATGGGCACAAGAGATCCACTCAGTCGGCGGATTTATAGCTTACGCTCATCCTTTCCGTGACAGAGATTACATAACAAATCCCGATGAAGTACCGGATATTTCGATAGTTGACGGCATTGAGGGCTACAACAGAGGAAATCGTGATATTGAAAACGAAAAAGCAATCCGTGTTTTCGGCAACGAAGATACGATTATCACCGCAGGAAGCGATCTGCACAGCACCGACTTTGACAGTGCCTACGGAATTGAAACACAGCACAGGATAAGGAGTAACGAGGAGCTGGTGAAAACGTTGCTTGAGAGGAATTTCAGGGTTTATCTCGGGGGATGAAAGCTGTCAGATAGCAGATCTTACAGTTTTATGCTCTCGTAAAACAAATTAATAATTATGGCAAGTCGTAGAAATACGGCTTGTTTTTATTTTTTTGCCATTCTTTTGCACATAAATTTCTTCTGCAATATAACAATGTACTGTTTTTGGGACAGGGGCTTGTGTATAATTGCATTATAGATAATTATATACAAAGGCTGTCAGGGAGGGACATGCATGGAAAAGAGTTTACAGGATACAATTGCAAATCTGCTTAAAAGCATCGACGGTTACAGTTCCGCCGAACTCGGAAAAGCCATATCCCGACTTCAAAAAGCACAGACAAAAGCACATAAACGTGAAAAGGAAGAGGAAGAACGTAACCGCATACTTGAGCAGGAAAAAAAAGAACAAGCGTTGCAGGCGGCAAAAAACGCTCATATCGATCAGGTCACTGCTATGGAACTTCCGCTTGACTGGAGCAACGTTTTTGAAAATGACAGCCGTACCGACGGCATACACACAGACAGTATTCCCGACGGACTTATTTTGTCGCTTTCAAACCTCGGCTACGTCGATATTGAATATATTTCCGCCGTGACCGGTGCAGATATGAAAACGGTAATCTGTACGCTTAAAGGCTCAATATATCAGGATCCGGAATCATGGAACGAATGCTTCTACAAAGGCTGGCAGACTGCCGATGAATATCTTTCGGGCAACCTTAAAATCAAGCTACGGTCGGCGCAAAAAGCAAACGAAAAATATAACGGCTATTTTGAAGAGAATGTCAGAGCTATAAAAAATGTTCTTCCTCCTGCTGTAAGGTGTGACGATATATACGTTGCACCCGGCTCTCCGTGGATCCCTGCGGATATAATCGACAGCTTCATAGAACATCTTTTCGGCGATCCTTTAAGAACTCTTCCCTATACCGTCTATGATGAAAAAAGGCTCCGTGAAAGTTATAAGACTATCCACGATGAATATACCGGCTCGTGGGAAATACCGGAAAAGTCACGTTATATGAACGGCGTTACATCGTTCAACTATGGTACCATTAAACTGAATGCACTCTATATTCTTGAAAGAACGCTGAATATGAAGTCAGTGACCGTGACCGTTATAACAGATTGCCCATCAAACAAATCCGGCAAAAAGCGTGTCGTTGACCGTGAGGAAACCATAAATGCAGTCGAACAACAGCAAAAGATGATAAAGGAATTTCAGCGCTGGATATGGAGCGATCCTGCAAGAAAGAAAAGACTTTACGATATTTTCGACGAAAAATATGCCTGTGTTAAACGCAGAAATTTTGACGGTTCTTTTCTGACTTTTCCCGGAATGGACAAGTCGGTCCGGCTTTACCATTATCAGAAAAATGCGGTCGCCAGAATTATCTTTTCTCCAAATACCCTGCTTGCCCACGATGTAGGATCGGGCAAGACCTATATAATGATAGCGGCAGGTCAGGAACTGCGCCGTATGGGACTGTCAAAGAAGAATATGTACGTTGTCCCGAACAATATTGTCGGACAGTGGAGGGATATATTCCTTAAAATGTACCCCAATGCCAATATTCTTTGCATTGAGCCGAAGAACTTCACTCCGTCAAAGCGTGAGCGGGTACTGACAGATATCGCCGGCAATGACTATGACGGCATAATCATTACATACAGTTGTTTTGAAAGCATACCTGTTTCAAAAAAAGAAGCAATAGCCGAACTTGAAAAAAAGAAAAACGAACTCAAATCCATCATGCGGGAGAAAAGCCGTAACACTTCAAGAATCAGAAAGAAAGTTGAAAACCTTGATAAAGCCATAAATGAACTGTATATCGCTCTTAACGATATGTATGATACTGTATTCTTTGACGATCTCGGAATAACAAGGCTTTTTGTCGATGAAGCGCACAACTTCAAGAATGTTCCGCTTGACACACAGATTGACAAGGTGCTTGGACTGAACAAGACAGGTTCAAAGAAATGCCGTGACATGATGGACAAGGTGCATATCGTGCAGAAAAACAATGACGGCAAGGGCGTTGTCATGGCTACGGGAACGCCTATTACAAACTCGGTGAGCGATGCTTTCGTATTTCAGCAATATCTTCAGAGCGGTGAACTAGGTATGCTTGATTTGCAGACGTTTGACGCATGGGTGGGAATGTTTGCGGAAAGAAAAACCGACTTTGAGATAGATGTTGACACGGGAACTTACCGACTGGCAACAAGACTTTCAAAGTTTCATAATCTGCCCGAACTTACTTCCCTGATCGCATCGTTTGCGGATTTTCACAAGGTGGATATTACCGCAGAAATACCGCAGACGGACGGTTACAGGGATGCTCTTATCTGCAAGACGCCCGAATTTTCAGATTATCTGAAATTGATCTCAGCCCGTGCGGAAGACGTCAGACGGGGTGTTGTTCCACGAGATGAAGACAACATGCTGAAAATCACCACAGACGGACGTAAAGCGGCTCTTGATATGAGGCTTGTCAATAATTCTCTTCCGTTCACCTACGAATCAAAGGTCGCACGCTGTGCAGAAAACGTTTTTGAAATTTATCATAAAACCGAGGCAGGAAAAAGCGCACAGCTGATTTTTTGCGACTCTTCTACTCCGCATAACCATGCTTTCAACATATACGACGAAATTAAAAGGCTACTTATGGCAATGGGTATACCGGAAAGCAAGATAGCGTATATCCATGATGCGCAAACAGACGCACAGCGAAACACACTTTTCACTGCGGTGCGAAACGGCGATATCCGTATACTGATAGGCTCGACATTCAAGCTGGGGTTGGGTGTTAATATACAGGATAGGCTGATTGCTCTTCATCACATTGATATTCCGTGGCGGCCCGCCGATATGATACAGCGTGAGGGCAGAATTTTAAGGCAGGGCAACTTAAACTCCAAAGTATATATCTACCGTTATATCACAGAGGGGAGCTTTGACGCATACTCATGGCAACTGCTTGAAACAAAACAGCGTTTCATCACTTCTCTGCTGTCCGGAACGCTTACCGACCGTGACAGCACGGATATTGACGGCACTGTTCTTGACTATGCTGAGGTAAAGGCGCTTGCCGTCGGAAACTCGCTGATAAAACAGCGTGTAGAAGCCACAAACAATCTTTCACGCTGTATTCTGTTGCAGAAAAAGCGGATTGAGCAGTGTGAAGAAATGAAAAATGAGCTTTCCGAAATTCCGTCAAAACGCCGCACTCTTCTCAGAGCAATAAGCAACTGCATACTTGACGCAAAGCAGTATAAAACTGATGTTGCATCTCAGCCGCCGCTTTCTGACAGCAAGGCAAAAGCCGAATATGCAAACAGGCGAAAAGCGTTCAGGGAATATCTTGACGAAAATCTCAGAAGCTACATTCTTATGCCGTATGAAAAGGAACTTACGGTTTATCACGGCTTTAAGATCATTCTGCCCGCAAATATGAGCGAAATCCACCCTTATTTGTGGCTAAAGAAAAACGGCTCATACCGTGTTGAACTCGGTGATACGGAAATCGGAAACCTTGTGCGTATAGACAATACACTAAGCACTCTTGATGAACTCTGCGAGAAGCTGAACAAACAGCTTGAAGCGCTTGACGACAAGGAAAAAGAACTTAAAAACTCGCTGGCAAACCCGGAAGATTACACAGAAATGATTGAAGAATACAAAGAAGAGGTAAGAATGCTTGACGAAAAGTTAGGAGTAGATAAAAAATGAATAACAATAAAGAAATAAGACTTTCCGATATTCCTCTGATGGATGTAAACCGTATGACGGAAAAGCTCTCGCACGCATATATATCGATAATAAACAACGGTCTGCCGATAAGGACTATGCCGTCTGTCATGCTTTGGGGAGCACCCGGTGTGGGTAAATCTCAGGCGGTACGGCAGATAGCAAAGGAAATAGAGTACGGTACGGGAAAAGAGGTTCACGTCACCGATGTAAGACTGCTATTGTTCAATCCGATTGACCTGAGAGGTATTCCTACCGCAAACGAGGACAAAACTCTTGCAGTATGGCTGAAACCTCAGATTTTCAGAATGGACGAAAGCGATGACGTGATAAACATTCTTTTTCTTGACGAAATATCTGCCGCTCCTCAGTCGGTGCAGGCGGCGGCATATCAGATAACGCTTGATAGGACCGTGGGTGAGCATAAGTTGCCCGATAACTGCATAGTTATCGCCGCAGGAAACAGAACTACCGACAAATCGGTGGCGTACAAGATGCCGAAAGCACTTGCCAACCGTCTGTTACATATTGAAGTCGAGGGCAATTTTGTTTCATGGAAAGAATGGGCGATAAAAAGCGGCGTAAACGAAAAAGTAATCGGATTTCTTTCATTCAGGCAGGATTATCTTATGCGTTTTGAAGCGGACAGCAATGACCTTGCTTTTCCTACCCCGCGTTCGTGGGAGATGGTAAGCAATATCTTAAACGGCATAAGCGACAATATTGACGACATGTATCAGCTTATATGCGGTCTTATCGGAACAGGTACGGCTGTGGAACTAAGGACATGGTGCAATGTTTACAACAGGCTGCCCGATATTGAAGAAATATTTGACGGCAAAAATCCGCCTGTGCCGAAAGGTACGGACGCACTGTATGCGCTGATTTCTTCAATGACCGTGTACGCCCGTAATCACAAGGAGGATATTAACCGCATAGCAAATTCTATCCGCTATGCCGACCGTATGCCGCCCGACTTTTCCGCAGTGCTGATGAAAGACTATATGTATATAGAAAAGAACTACAAGGAAAAGCTGATGAGAATACCCGAATTCATACACTGGTTACAGACGAAAGGGAGCTTGATGAATGGTTCTGTCAGATGAAAAAGTCAGAGGATACATAAAACGGCTGCTCTTATCCCGTATGCGTATACTTATAAACAACGGGTTTTACGGGCTGCTCCTTATGCACATCGGATTTACACTTGATGAAAATATATCTACCGCCGCAACAGACGGTGAGAAGATAATGTTTTCACCGGATTTTCTTGATACGCTGAACGACAGGGAGCTTGACTTCGTGCTTATGCATGAGATAGTTCATATAGCTTTGCGCCACTATGACCGCATTGGCGGTTTTGACAATGAAAAGTTCAATATTGCCTGCGATATAGTGGTAAACTCGAATATTCTGTTATCCGAAAATATGGATAAAAGCGCAATTACACTCGGCGCATACGGCGAATCGATGCATCTTGCACCTGATGGCTCAGAGGGATATAATTATACCGTTGAGCAGTTATATTCTCTTCTGCCCGTGACTGTTTCCGCCGATGAGAGCGATGAGCAAGGCAATAACAGCGGGAGCAGTGACGGTGACAGTGACAACGGCATCGATGGTAACAGCGATGATGACAACGGCAACGACAGTGACGATGACGATGATAATGATGGTAACGGCAACAGTGATAATCAGGGCAAACCAAAATTTCAAAACGGCAAAAGCAGAAAAAGCGGTAAAAAATCGGGAAAGTCAAACGATTGTGCTGATAAAAACGGTAACTGGGATGACCATTCACATTGGAATGAACATAAAACAGACAATGAATTATTGAAAGACCTGTGGGTAAAACATATCAAAGACGCAGGCGAGGCAATATCTGTCCGTGACTCGATAACATGTCGTGGTACTCTGCCGATGTTTGCAAAGCGTATATTGAAAGAGCTCCGGCAGCCGCAGACCGACTGGCGGACAATACTGGACGAATTTGTCGAAGAGGAAATAAGCGATTACTCGTTTACACCGCCCGACAGGAGATTTTCCGACAGTCCTTTCTTTCTGCCGGATTTCAACGAAAAGGACGATAAGGTTGAAAAGATACTTTTCATGATAGACACATCGGGTTCAATGTCCGACAAAGAGATAACAGCGGCTTATTCAGAAATCAAGGGGGCGATTGATCAGTTCGGAGGTAAGTTGTCGGGATGGCTGGGATTTTTCGACGCTGATATAATCGAACCTGTACCGTTCAGCGATGAGGACGAATTTCGCAAAATAGAAGCTGCCGGCGGGGGCGGTACGGATTTCGGGATAATCTTTCAATATGTAAAGGAATATATGTCCGACGACCTGCCCGTGAGCATTATTATCCTCACAGACGGTTTTGCACCTTTTCCCGATGAAAGCGCAGCAATGAATATACCGGTGCTGTGGCTTCTCAATAATGAAGAAGTCGAGCCGCCGTGGGGAAAGGTTGCGAGAATAAGGGTGTAGGGTGATATTGAATCGGTCAGGAAATATGTTATAATAAAGCATATACCCAAAATCAAAAAAGGAGAAAATATTAAATGAACGAACAATCAAATAACGTATTAGCCGAAGAATTTCGTTTTTTCATGACGTGGGGAAAATACAGAGATAAGCTCGGATTATCAATCAGCGAGCACGAAGATGTACGTCTTGCTGTTGACAAGGCTTATATTGATATGAGTACACGCACAATAAAAGGATTGAGCCTTGAATTTAAAGGCAACGAAGCTTTAAAGAATGCCTGCAAAGATGGGAAATGGGAAGAGATAAAAAATAAGCTTATTGATTATTGTAAGAAACATCTCACAGATTTGATTGTCAAACTGTTTACTGATTCTAAAGATAAAGACGACACCTGTCAAGAAACAACCAACAAGGATATTGAAATAAATCATATATATACTAAAGATGAAGCAGAAAGAGAAATCGCTGAAAATTTGACTTTTAAATATAAACTGGCGATAATATCAAAATACTTTCTTGATGAGTATAAAAGCGCAATGAATAAACTGAATCAATCAATATTGCAAGCTCCAAATTCCGATACATATCTGATAGATGTTGATAATATAAAATACGGCAAAGCACAGAAGATAGTAAACATGACGTGTAAGTATCTGATGCTATTCAGTGACGCTTCTGATTATCAAAAAGTATTTCAGCAATGCGAAATGCCATTGGACAGCAAAATTCTCGAATATTATAATAATACAATTGTAACTTCACTGAATGAATCGAAAAACAGTAAAATTCAGAGATGTAATACTGCTTGGAGCAATCTGGAATATGATGAATATGAAGATATACAGAAAAACATCAAAGAATTCTGTGAATCAAACAAAAACACGGATTTAAATTTAACCGGCTTTCCGTTGATAGACGAATTTACAATATGGAAAAACCAAATCAATAAATAACCATTATTTTCTTACCGCCGTACCCTGTACGGCGATTTTCTTTCTATCTATCTTCCACATATACCCTCAACCGTCAACTTCTTCTACTTGACATTACAATAAATTCTTGCTACAATATCTTTTATACAATATAACCTGAGGTGAAAAATGAAAAAATTCTTGATACCGCTGTTATGCAGTGCAATACTGCTTTTATGCGGCGGCTGCAACCTAAGCGACAAAGTGAGAATCGGCACAGCGGCTGAGGGCGGAAATTACTACATTTTCGGCAGTGAACTGAATGCAATAGATTCGCTCGAAAGCTACAATATCAATATCAAAAGAACGGCAGGCTCTGCCGCAAATATGCGTCTGCTCTCAGAAAACTATCTTCAGATGGCAGTGGTTCAGACCGACATAATAGACGATGCGTGGAACGGCAGAAACGGCTTTAACGAAGAATACCATGATTTCGGCGCAGTAGCAGGACTGTTCACAGAAAGCTGTCAGATCGCAGTACGCAGTGACAGTGATATAAAAAGCGTTTCGGATCTTAAAGGAAAGACTGTAAGCATCGGTGAAGAAGAATCGGGTACTGCGCATAACGCAAGGCAGATATTGACTTCATACGGCATTGCCGAGGATATGATAAAGACGGTAAACCTTGATTACAAGGATGCCGCAAGTCAGCTTGAAAACGGCACTATAGACGCATTTTTCTGCACTATCGGTGCACCTAATCCTACTGTAAAATCACTCTGCGACAAGGGCATTGCACGTCTTGTTTCGCTTGACAGCGACAAGATAGACGACCTTGTAAACTCCTACGGCTACTACTCTGCCTGCACGATACCGACAGGCACTTACAAAGGTCAGACCGAAGACGTCAAGACTATAGGTGTTACCGCTGTACTGCTTGCAGGAAATTCTTGCCCTAAGGACACAGTGAAAGCGATAACTAAGGCGATTTTCGATAACTCGGAAACCATACAAAACGCACTTCCCGTAAATATCGTAACCGACAGAAAATCAGCTGTCAACGGCATCAATATCCCGTTTCATCCGGGTGCCGCCGAGTATTACGGCGAAAACGGAATAAACGTAGAAACGGAGTAACAAGATGAGCATAGCACTTGATATGTATCAGACAGTAGCAATAGCTGTGCTTGTCCTGATGCTTGGCGCATTTCTGCGCAAAAAGATACATTTCCTTGAAAAGTTCTGCATTCCCGCTCCCGTTATAGGCGGTCTGCTGTTTGCGATACTCGCATGCATCCTGCACGGCACGGGTCTTGCAGACGTCAGCTTTGATGATACACTGAAAGAAGTCTGTATGGTACTGTTCTTCACATCTGTAGGCTTCCAGGCAAACCTTAAAGTCCTCAAAAGCGGCGGAAAGTCGATGATAGTATTTCTGATACTGGTCATTCTGCTGATAATCGGACAGAACTTCGCCGCACTCGGACTTTCAAATCTGCTAGGACTCGATCCGCTTATAGGTATGTGTACCGGTTCTATACCAATGGTCGGCGGTCACGGTACGGCTGGTGCGTTCGGTCCTGTTCTTGAGGATCTCGGAGTATCGGGAGCCACCACCCTATGTACTGCGGCGGCTACATTCGGACTTGTCGCAGGAAGCCTTATCGGAGGACCTATCGGCAGACGGCTTATAGTAAAGCACGACCTTTTAAAGACTGTCGTACCCGAAGATGACAGCCTGCTTGTCGAAGAAGGCAAGAAGCACGAGCGTCACTTCTCTATGTATGCTCCCGCCGTATATCAGCTTGTACTCGCTGTCGGCGCAGGCACGGTAATCTCCTACCTGCTGACTATGACGGGAATGACATTCCCGATATACATCGGTGCGATGATTGTTGCCGCTCTTATGCGTAATATCGGCGAATACACGGGCAAAATCACCATTCATATGGGCGAAATAAACGACCTCGGCGGTATATGCCTGTCGTTATTTCTCGGAATAGCAATGATAACACTGAAGCTCTGGCAGCTTGCCGACCTTGCTTTACCGCTGATAATCATGCTCGGCGGACAGGTACTGCTGATGTTCCTGTATTCCTATTTTGTCGTATACAGAATTATGGGCAGAGATTATGACTCGGCAGTGCTGACAGCCGGTATGTGCGGCTTCGGTATGGGTGCAACACCAAATGCAATGGCCAATATGCAGGCTATATGTCAAAGGTATGCACCGTCTGTAAAGGCGTATCTCCTTGTTCCGCTTATAGGCAGTCTGTTTGCGGATTTTCTCAACAGTATCACCATCACGTTCTTTATAAATATGCTGTAAACCTACAGTGGTTTACTTTTGGAGGGGTTTATATGTTCGGCAAAGATAAAGACAAGCAGAAAAAGAAAAAAGAAAAAATGAATGATAAAGCAGGACATTCGGAGGAAAACTACAATGTTCTTTATGACAATCTCGCTTTTCCGGAGGTATACGCAATAGAGCAAAAACAAAGCGATACCGAGGAAACAGACGAAGAGCCGGTAAATTACGACAATGTGGCTATTCCCGAAATCAATGTAAAGAAAGATAAGAAGTAATTCCGACCGCTCTTAATGAGCGGTTCAGCTTGTAGAAAAAGTCTATTTTTGAAATAAACTTCTGATTTATTATCCCTATCCCCAAACCCCTTTCCCCCGG
>OLPR01000485.1_pt1 | contig 36533 bp, 26 predicted proteins | sample 1672761 | NCBI WGS metagenome assembly OLPR01 (sample SAMEA3136721, study PRJEB25190) | human gut metagenome | biome: human gut; feature: human-associated habitat; material: faeces | place: Austria | collected 2013 | reverse complement strand
TTTGTAAATTGCCGCCCGAAACCCGCGCTTGCCGTAAGGCAGTAGCGCGGGGCGTGCAGGGAAAGAAACAAAGAACCTGTTTGCGGCGTGAAAGCTGATTGGGTGGAATTGGAGGGCAGAAAAGTTGGCTGCATGCATGCCCCGCGGCAGGGAAAAACTTGAACCGCCCGGATGAAAGCAAGCTTTCCTCCGTCCGCTTCTGCATTTTCCCCCTCCGGTCTGGCTTCGCCAGCCCTGCCGTCCATCTGCGCTGTCCGCTGCCGCGGGGATGGGGATTGGGTGCGGGAATGCTGCGCGATGGATGACGAAAGCTGGCAGGAACAGCCGAGCATTTAACGAAGCTAATGAAGCACAGGACGATGAAAATCCTCCCCCAGAAAATGGAAGACGCTGAGCAAGCAGCGAAGCGGATAATGGGGAAGAAGAAATCAATAATCCGTGTTCAAGGTTTTCAGTGGTTATCAGCCAATAAAAATAGCGCCCCTCCTGTCAGGATGGCGCGCGCGTGGGTGATAAAGAGATGGGACTACTCCCATCTCTTTATTCTTATGATCTCTTTTGTATATGGATTAACCGTAACGTCAATGTTCTCATTCATATTGACAGAGAACCAGACTCGAACAAGCCATACTGGATTTTCTGGATCGTTGATTATATAAAATCTTTGTGTTTTCCAAATGGACTTCCCCGATGGCAGCGTTTCTTCGATAAACTGCGTAGCGATTTGAGTTGCTTCTTCTTCAGAAATACTGTTTTCATCCGGCATACCGCAGCGTTCTCTTTCGAGGCTTCTTTCTATAAACAAAGACGATGGATGCCACTCCGGGTTAATGCAATACTGTCTGTATTTCTCAAGCTCCCAATGAGACTCTGCAACAGAAGTCATCCAGGCTTTTTGCTCTACTGTCCAGTCGCTGAACATTTTGCCAAAAAGCGCCATCAGATCACTGTAATAATCATCGTATCCATAATCCGTATTGTAAGTCGCAGTTGCCGCAGCCTTGTCCATGCTTTTCGGAATTGTTACCGAATAGATTACGGTTGGCAGATACTTCCAGCAGTAATCAAATACATAGACGCCTTCCTCTTGCTCCGTTGCCGTACAGGTATAAAGAGCGCCGTCATATAAATACCGCTCCTGCAATATTTTCTGCGAAAGAGCATGCGCTTGTTCTATGGCTATGTCAGTAAACGCTTTATCCGCCGGCGTAACGGATTCGTTTGCAAATGCGGAAGCGGAATAGAGTATAACAATTAGCAGTAAAATAGAGTATAACAATTAGCAGTAATAAGAAACATAAGTATTTCTTCATTTGCTTTTCCTTTCTTGACCGTACTGGTTCTTAATGCTGCTTCAGTATAACACCAGCACCATCACAAAGTCCACTAAGCAAATGTAAATCTTTGTAACCGCAGCGCCTGATTCCCGCATGCAACCATGCCCCCGTGGCACGCCGATTTTAATCGGCGCAGCGCAGGCGAAGCCAGGCCATGGGGAAAATGAAAAATCGCCCGATTGGAGTTTACTCCGAACCGGGCGATTCAAAATTTTCGCTGCTGCGGGGGTAGGACAACAGGTGGCCAGAGGCACCCCCGGTTTAACACAAGCAGCTTTTACGCCAAAACCGGTTCTTTGTTACTTTCTTCACTGAAGAAAGCAACGTTCCCATCTTCCTCGTCCCTCACTTCAGCACGGAGGTCGCGTCGGCAATGGTTTTTTCGTAGGCTTCGCGGCCGTACTTGTCCACCTCGGCCTTGTTTTTTTCGCCGTGGGTCAGGCAGCCCGCGCCGCCAATGCAGCCGCCCAGGCAGGCCATGCCCTCGATAAAGTTCGCGTCCAGCGCGTTCTTGCTCTTTTTCAGCAGCGCCATGCGGCAGGCCTCGATGCCGTCGCACACGCAGGGCTTGAGGTCAAAGTCAATGTTCTGCTCCTTGAGCCCCTCGGCCACCGCGTCGCTCAGGCCGCCGCTGCGAGCAAAGATGCGGCCAAAGTAGGATGCGTTGTCCAGCACATCCTCGGGCAGCGTGGTAATGTCCAGCTCCCGGCTGTCAAAGAGCGCCTGCAGCTCCTCAAAGGTCAGCACCGCGTCGATATAGGGCTTCACCGTGTCCAGCTGCGCCTCGGCCTTCTTGGCCGTGCAGGGGCCGATGAAGATGGTCTTTGCGTCGGGCGTGGTCTCCTTGATAAAGCGCGCGATGGCCGCCATGGGCGACAGATTGTGCGATACCATGGGCAGCAACTGCGGGAAGCTCTGGCGGATGTAGGTGACGAACGCCGGGCAGCAGGAGGAGGTCAGGAAGCCCTTTTCGGCCAGCTCACGGGATTCGGCCTCGGCCACCATGTCCGCGCCCAGCGCCGCCTCCACCACCGTGTGGAAGCCCAGCGCCTTCAGGCCCGAAATCACCTGACCCAGCCTGGCATAATTGAACTGGCTGGAAATGGAGGGCGCCATGATGGCGTACAGCTTGTAGCTGCGGCCCTGCTCGCTCTTGCGCAGCAGATCGATCACGTTGAGCATATAGGATTTATCCATGATCGCGCCGAAGGGGCACTGGTACACGCACGCGCCGCAGGAAATGCATTTATTGTTATCGATGGTGGCGGCCTTTTCCTCGTTCATGGAAATGGCCTTCACCTTGCAGGCGTTCTGGCAGGGGCGCTTGCGGCTGACGATGGCGGTGTAGGGGCACACCTTGGCGCACTGGCCGCACTCCACGCACTTGGTCTTATCAATGTGCGCCACATGGTTTTCATCAAAGCTGATTGCGCCGCGGCGGCATACATCCTCGCAGCGGTGAGCCAGGCACCCGCGGCAGGCGTTTGTCACTTCATAGCCGCCCACAGGGCACTCGTCGCAGGCGATGTCGATGACCTCGATCACGTTGGGGTTGTCGGCGCTGCCGCCCATGGCCAATTTAACGCGCTCGGCCAGGATGGCGCGCTCCTTGTATACGCAGCAGCGCATGGTGGGCTGCTTGCCAGGCACAATGATCTTGGGAATATCCAGCACGTTTTCCAGCAGCGTATCCTGCCACGCCTGCCGCGCCACCTCGCGCAGCACCTTATATTTGAGGTATTGTACCTTGGTATCGAATTTACGCATGGCATTGCGCTCCTTCCAGAATGAATGTTGGATTAGAAATAGCTCACCTTGACCCGCTTGCCCATCTTCTGCAGGCAGTCGCACAGATCGCGCACCAGGTTCATCTTGATGGAAAAGTTGATGGGCAGATCGGGGTTCTGGTGCGCGGGGTTGATGGCGCGGCCGACAAAGAAGTTGATATCCGTAGCCTCTTCAAACAAAAGCCGCGCAATCTGCGACGCGCCGTCCTGCTTGTAAGCCCACTGGGAGTAGGTTTCGTTATCCTTCAGATAATCCTGCGCGTAGGAAAGCACCTTGTTGACCGTGATGACGCCCTCCGTAACCAGATCCACGCCCTCGATTTCAGCGGTGGGCGGGATATCATCGGCCACAAAATTCAGGCTGGGTCGCAGCTCCTTGTGCAGGTAGCGCGCCACCACGGTGGAGGTGGTGCCGCCGCAGACGATGTGCTTGCCCTCCTTGGAGAAGAACAGCGACAGCATGCGGTTGTCGTCATCCCGGTGCGCGGGCGAGCCGAACAGCAGGTTCATCGGCACGCGCTTGCGGATGCGCACCACGCAGGCCGTGGCGTCGTCGCCGGGCTTTTGGCCGTAAAGCTTGTTGCACTCGTCCACCAGCATGGTGGAAAGCGTCTTGGCCGTATAGCCCACGGGGGCCAGTGTTTCCACAAAGGAGACGATGTCCTCCAGCTTCCAGCCAAAGTTATAGGCCATGCCGATGCCCGCGTGCGGGCAGCCGTCGCTCATGGCGACAAAGATATCCTCCTCCTGGAGCTTGATGACGGACTTATAGATCTTTTTGCCGCCGATGCTCATTTCGGTTTTGGGGTAATCGTAGTGCTCGTCCTCGCGCAGCATGATGACGCTGGGGTTATCATACTGGATGATCTCCACCCGCTGGTTATCGATCAGGTGCATGATGGTGAAGGTGGAATACGCCACCCCGCGCACCGAGCACACGGGCAGCGTGGCCGCGATGGTGGATACGCAGTCCTCCAGACCCAGGCCCTCAGCCATCATGGTGGAGATGATCTTGCTGGTCAGCGTGGACAGGATGCTGGCCTTTACGCCGCTGCCCAGGCCGTCGGCCAGCACGATGACGGTGGAGTTATCGCCCTGCTCCACAATATCCACATGGTCGCCGCACAGCTGTTCGCCATAGTGGTTGATGCTTTTATAGCCGATATCCGCGCAAAGATCATTCATCAGAAATCGACTCCTTCAGCTTGGTCAGGGCAATCTTGGTTTCCGCGGCGGTCTCGCCCAGGAGCGATGCGATCTCCTGCACGATGCGCATCTGCTTATCCACCACCCTGTCGGCGATTTCCACCGTCTGGCGGCTGATAGATTCCTTCTTTTCGCGCTGGGTTTCCTCATCGGTCACGTCGCGCAGGATGCAGATCAGCAGGTGATACTCGCGGTCGTACACCACGGTTTGCTCCACATACTTCTGATACTCGGGCAGATAGGCGCGGTGATCGCGGATATCGCGGCCCGTGGTGCGCGCCTGCATGAACACGGTGGGATCCATGATGCGCACCACCGGCTCGCCCAGTACGTCGGAGGCGGCGCGGATGTTCATGATCCGGCGGGCGGCGTTATTGATCTGCTGCACCTCCAGATCGTCGTTGAGCACGATCAGGCCGTTGGGGGTGTTGTTGACGATGTTATCGGAGAAGGACTCGGCCTTTTCCTTCAGGAAGGGCAGGCACATGCTCACATCCGCCTTGCCCTGATAGATGGCGATGGCTTTTTCGCGGCAGGTATTATAGCCGCAGGAGCCGCAGTTGAGCTGATCGGAGGGCTTGGTTTTGCCCATCTTTTCGCGCAGAATCTGGTTGATCTCAGTTTCGGAGGGCATTTGCGCCTTGCGCTCGATCCACTCAAAGTGCTTGCGCAGGCTGGTTTCATCGGGCTGGGCGATATCAAAATCCTGATCGCCCGCGTAGCCGGCGATGGACAGGTAATCCTTGAGCGGCATATGGTGCTGCTTTTCCATGATGGGGCCGCCGATGCAGCTGCCCACGCACGCGGACATCTCAATAAAGCAATGGTGAATCTTGCCGCTTTCGATATCGCGCAGGGCGGCCTTGCAGTTTTCGGTGCCATCCAGCGCCAGGTAGGTATAGCCGGGCGCGTCCTGCGCCATGGTTTTGAGGATGCCGCCGGTGGTGGGGAAGAAGCGCGCGCGGCTCTGCGCATCGTGATCGCGCGTTTTTTCCAGCGCAATGCCCTTGGCGTCCAGCATGGCGGTCAGCTCTTCAAAGGTAAGCACCGCGTCGGTGATGCCCTGATAATGCTCGGCCTCGTCCTTCTTGGCCACGCAGGGGCCGATAAAGACGGTTTTCGCGCCGGGACAGCGCTTTTTGATATCCTTGCAGTGCGCCTGCATGGGCGAGGCGACGTCGGCCAGGAAGGGCAGGGCGGCGGGGTAGTATTTCTGAATCAGCAGGTTAATGCTATGGCAGCAGGAGGAAATGAGCACGTCGCGCTTTTCCTCCTTGAGGATGCGCTCGTACTCGCGCTTTACGATGGTTGCGCCCAGCGCGGTTTCCTCCGCATCGGTAAAGCCCAGGGCTTTGAGGGCTTTGCGCATGCTCTCGATGCCCACGCCCTCGTAGTTGGCGGCAAAGGAGGGCGCGAGGCTGGCGATCACCGGCGCGCCGGACTGCAGCAGCACGCGCACCTTTTCGGTTTCATCCACGATTTCCTTGGCGTTCTGCGGGCAGACCACAAAGCACTGGCCGCACAGGATGCACTCGTTGCCAATGATATAGGCCTGATTGCCCGAAAAGCGGATGGACTTAACCGGGCAGTGGCGGATGCACTTATAGCAGTTCTTGCAGTTGGATTTTTTCAGCGTCAGGCAGTCGGCCATGGCGGATTCCTCCTATCAGGGGTGTGGTGGAAGAGGCGGGGAATACGAGGGAACGAGGGGGACGTTACTTTCTTCAGTGAAGAAAGTAACAAAGAACCTGTGTGTGACGTAAAAGTTAATTGAATTAGGCTTCAAGGCGGGGCTTGCATGTAGACCCCGTGGCAGGAGAAAGCCTGAACCGCCCGGATGAAAGCAAGATTTCCTCCGTTCGCTTCCTGCTTTCCCCCTTGGGCGTGCTGCGCACGCCCTGCGCTGATCTGCGATCAGCGTGCCACGGGGGCATAGTTGGGCGCGGGAATCAGGCATGGCTGAGTGCGATAGTTGGTAAGATTGGTCAAGCATGATGAAAATGCGCAACAATAAAAGCCTTCCACCGGAAGGGGGAAGGTGCTGAGCATAGCGAAGCGGATGAGGGGGAACGCAACGATTTGTATCTCTTATAAAATGCAGCCAACCCAAAGCCTTCTCCTTGAGGAGAAGGTGAGTGGCTTTAGCCGCTCGGATGAGGTGTAGGCTACGAAGTAGCCGTTATCAAATCTATTTATGAAAGGTAACGCAACAGCGGCGGCTACACCTCACCACCGCCTTCGGCGGAGCCTCTCCTCAAGGAGAAGCCTTTTGGTGGGCACACTCTCCAACACATATAATCTGTTACGTTTCCCATCATCCGTCTCGCTATTCGCTCGACACCTTCTCCCGTTTGGGAGAAGGCTTTTATAGTCGTGCTTTTTTTATGTTGCCTGGTTGATCTTGCCAATTATCGCGCTCATCCAAGTTTGATTTCCATATCCAACCACGCCCCCGTGGCACGCCGATGCAATCGGCGCGGGCTGGCGAAGCCAGCCCAAGGGGGAAAGCAGGAAGCGAACGGAGGAAAGCTTGCTTTCATCCGGGCGGTTCAGGCTTTCACCTGCCACGGGGGTGGCCAGGGCCACTCCCAGTTTAAAACCAGCAGCTTTTCCGTCCACAACACAGGTTCTTTGTTTCTTTCTTGACTCAAGAAAGAAACGTCCTCCCTCGTCCCCCTCGTCTCTCTCTAATTGTAATAATTCTGCAATAATCATTTACATTTTCGCAATGCTGTGATAGAATGAGATGACTACAAAAGGGGGTCTTTTTATGCGCCGCTTTATCAAGCGTTTTTTGCCTACTCTGCTCTGCGCGCTGCTGATCGCCCAGGGCGCGCTGGCTTATACCACGCTGCGTCCCGGCGATAAGGGCGCGGATGTGCTGCGCATGCAGCAGGCGCTGTCCGCGCTGGGCTACACCGTCACATGCGACGGCTCCTTCGGCACGCAAACGTACACCGCCGTCTATAACTTTCAGAATGATTACGGCCTGAAGGTGGATGGCAAGGCCGGCGATCAAACGCTGACCAAGCTGTACGAATTGTACAACAGCATGTCCACCAAGCCCGGCGGCAGCCAGGGCGGCGCCTCCACGGGCACGCAGACCCCGTCCGCCACGGTGTATTGCGCCAACGGCGGCAGCCTGAACGTGCGCCGCGGCCCCGGCACCGGCTATGCCGCCTTCTATCAAATCCCCAACGGCGCAACGGTGAACGTGCTGGAGCGCGGCAGCAAGTGGTGTCAGATCAGCTACGATTCCACCGTGACTGGCTATGTGATGACCTCCTTCCTGCGCTTTTCGCAGGATACGCCCGTGGTCACGCCCTCGCCCGATACCAGCATGGAAACGGCCTATGTTTCCTGCGCGGACGGCGGCAGCCTGAACCTGCGCCAGCGCCCCGTATCGGGCGGGAAGATCCTCACCCGCGTGCCCAACGGCACGCAGCTGCGCGTCACCCGCGTGGATGGCAAGTGGTGCTATACCACCTACAACGGCCAGTCGGGCTATGTGATGAGCAGCTTCCTGTATTTCGCCTCCGTCCCCGCGCTGCCCACCCCCACGCCGGTAATCAGCCCCACGCCCGTGCCCCCCACCGCCGGCAGCGATGCGCTGACCGCCCGCGTGCAGCCCGCCAACGGTGGCAGCCTGAACCTGCGCCAGCGCCCGGCCTCCGGCAATAACGTGATCGCGCAGATTCCCTACGGCACGGTGCTGAGCGTCACCCGCATCGACGCCACCTGGTGCCTGACCACCTATAACGGCCAGACCGGCTATGTGATGAGCAAGTTCCTCACCTTCTACGGCGGCGCGGTCACGCCCACGGCCACCCCCACGCCCAGCGTGAACCCCGGCACCGAGCTGCTGCCGGGCTATGTATACTGCGCCAACGGCAAAAAGCTGAACCTGCGCTCGGGCCCCGGCCTGACCTACGACGTGCTGTTCCAGATTCCCAACGGCGCGGCCGTCACCGTCACCCAGCGCCTTACCGGCTGGTACTGCGTATCCTATGAAAGCTATACCGGCTTTGTCAACAGCGATTACATCGTGCTCAGCGGCGCGCCCACCGTGCCCTCCGTGGCCACGCCCACGCCCGTGCCCTCCAGCGACAGCACCATCCATTACGGCGAATTGCGCTACGCCACGGTCAATACCGTCAACAACTCCCTGAACGTGCGCAAGGTCCCCGGCGGCCGGCAGATCGGCTCCTTCCAGAAGGGCAGCCGCGTGGTGGTATCGCAGATCCTCACCGTGGACGGCGTGGAATGGTGCGCCGCCTATCAGGGCGGCCTCAGCGGCTATGTGCAGCGCCAGTACCTGGTGCTGGATGCGCGCGTGACCCCCGCCCCCACCACGCCCGACACCGCCTACGACACCTCCATCCTGGTGCGCAACCTCAAGCTCAACAGCACCGGCGCGGATGTGCGCCTGGTGCAGACGCGCCTGGTGGAGCTGAACTACCTCTCCTCCGCCAACGGCACCTACGACTCCGCCACGCAGACGGCGGTGAAGCGCTTCCAGCAGCTGCACGGCCTGAGCCAGGATGGCGTGGCCGGCCCCAACACGTTTAAGCTGCTGTTCTCCTCCACGGCGCTGCCTTACAGCACCGAGGCCTCCAACTACACCAGCTACCTGATCGACTATAACGAATCGGCCAACGAGGTGCGCACCAAGGCCATTCAGCGCGCGCAGCTGGCGCTATCCAACCTGAACTACAACGTGGCGACCGACGGCAAATTCAACGAGGCCATGCACGACGCGCTGGTTGCCTTCCAGCTGCGCAACGGCATCACGGCCACGGGCGTGCTGGATGCGGCCACGCAGGCGCGCCTGTACTCCGGCAAGGCCAACGACGCGGCCACCGCGCCGCGCGAATACCTGGCCGATAACGCGGGCTACACGGTCAATCCGCCCAAGGCCAGCGATGTAAAGCTGCTGCACTGGTACAACACGGTCAAGCCCATGATGAGCAGCGGCACGGCCTTTACGGTGTACGATCCCGACAGCGGCCTATCCTGGAAGCTGCAGGTGTTTTCGCCCGGCCGTCACTGCGACAGCCAGCCCGTCACCCTGCAGGATACGCTGATCATGCAGAAGGCCTTTGACGGCAAGAGCAGCTGGAACATGCACATTGTCTATGTGCAGCTGCCCAACGGCACCTGGTGCATGGCCGGCATGCACAACCGCCCGCACCAGAGCAACGGCATCCTGGGCAACGGCTTCGGCGGCCATCTGTGCGTGCACTTCCTGCGCGATATGGACGAGACCAAGAAGGCCGATCCTGTGACCGGCGTGCAGTATCAGAACCTGCTGCGCGACGCCTGGTACAACCTGACCGGCGAAAAGATCAACTAAAAACCCTGGCATATGCCGCGCCCCCTTCGCTGTGAAGGGGGCGCGCGCTTTTATGGGGAGGACGGAGGGACGGGGGAGAGACGGTACTTTCTTGAGTCAAGAAAGTACCAAAGAACCTGTGTGTGACGAAAAAGTCAAGTTAATAAAACTGGAAGGCGGCACTGCCGCCCCGCCCCCGTGGCAGAAGAAAGCCTGAACCGCCCGGATGAAAGCAAGCTTTCCTCCGTTCGCTTCCTGCTTTCCCCCTTCGTCTCCCCCGTCCTCTCTTTTACACTTTGCCAAATTTGTCCATACACGGCGAAAGGATTGTACGTTGCGGCGGGGAAAACGGGGCATTATAATATACGCGTAGGATGAAAGGAGGCGAGCGCATGGCCCATGAGATATTATCGGCCAAGCTGCATGAGCTGGACGAGCGTGTGGCGCGGCTGCACAGCCGGGTGTTGATCAGCGAGGGCGAGAACCTGTCCACCCTGCGGCAGGAGGAGGAAGCCCTGCGGCGCGAGTGCACGCAGGATGAAATGACGCTGCGCAATCGCCTGTGCCATAGCCGCAGCCAGGCGGCCAGCGATATTGCCGCGTCCTTCAGCAGGATGGACGGCATGCTCAGCCAGGCGCGCGAAAACGCGCTGAGCCAGCCCAGCAGCGAGCAGGCGCTGCTGCTTGCCGAGTACGCGCTGGACTTTGCCATGCAGGCGGCCAGCCGGGCGCTGCTGATCAGCCTGGAAGCCATCGACGCGCAGATGACCGAACAAGAGGAAGCGAGGAACGCGCAATGAAAGAAGCGAAATCCCCCAAGAAACCGTTGATTTTTTACTACGGCGTGGTGCTGGCCGTGCTGCTGGCGTTCAATATGATCGTCTCCCCCCTGCTGCTGGAGCGGCAGGTGACGGAGGTGGATTACGGCACGTTCATGCGCATGATCGACGATAAGGATATCGGCGAGGTGCAGATGGACGACAGCGAAATCCTGTTTTCCAATAAGGCGGGCGACGCGGTGTATAAGACCGTCGCTTTGCAGGATAGCACGCTGGTGCAGCGCCTGTACGAGGCGGGCGCCAAGTTCTCCGGCACGGTGGAAAAAACCATGTCCCCCCTGCTGAGCCTGCTGCTTACCGGCGTGCTGCCGCTGCTGGTTTTTGTGGCGCTGGGCCAGTTCCTCAGCCGCAAGCTCATTGAGCAGGCCGGCGGCAAAAACGCCATGAGCTTTGGCATGGGCAAGAGCAACGCCAAGGTGTATGTGCAGTCCAGCCAGGGCATCCATTTCAGCGATGTGGCGGGCGAGGACGAGGCCAAGGAAAGCCTGGCCGAGATTGTGGATTATCTGCATAACCCGCAGAAATACACCGAGGTTGGCGCGTCCATGCCCAAGGGCGTGCTGCTTGTGGGCCCTCCAGGCACCGGTAAAACCATGCTGGCCAAGGCTGTCGCGGGCGAGGCCAACGTGCCCTTCTTCTCCATCTCCGGCTCGGAATTTGTGGAAATGTTCGTGGGTATGGGCGCAAGCAAGGTGCGCGATCTGTTCAAGCAGGCCAAGGAAAAGGCGCCCTGCATCGTGTTTATCGATGAAATCGACGCCATCGGCCAGAAGCGCAACAGCGGCAACATGGGCGGCAACGACGAGCGCGAACAGACCCTGAACCAGCTGCTGACCGAAATGGACGGCTTTGAGGGCAACAACGGCGTGATCATTCTGGCCGCCACCAACCGCCCCGAGGCGCTGGATCCCGCGCTGACGCGCCCCGGCCGCTTTGACCGCCGCGTGCCTGTGGAGCTGCCCGACTTGCAGGGCCGCGAGGCCATTTTGAAGGTGCACGCCCGCAAGATCAAGACCACGCCCGATGTGGACTTCCACGTCATCGCGCGCATGGCCTCGGGCGCCTCGGGCGCGGAGCTGGCCAACATCATCAATGAGGCGGCGCTGCGCGCGGTGCGCGATCATCGCACCCAGGTGACGCAGGCCGACCTGGAGGAAAGCATCGAAGTCGTCATCGCGGGCTATCAGAAGAAGAACGCCGTGCTGTCCGATCAGGAAAAGCACGTGGTGGCCTATCACGAGATTGGCCACGCGCTGGTAGCGGCGCTGCAGAGCCATTCCGCCCCGGTGCAGAAGATCACCATTATCCCCCGCACCTCCGGCGCGCTGGGCTATACCATGCAGGTGGAGGAAGCCGATAAGAACCTGCTGACCAAGGAGGAGCTGCTCAATAAAATCGCCACCCTGACCGGCGGCCGCGCGGCGGAGGAGGTCAAGTTTGGCGAGATCACTACGGGCGCGTCCAACGATATCGAGCAGGCCACCAAGCTGGCCCGCGCCATGATTACCCGCTACGGCATGAGCGATGAATTTGACATGGTGGCCATGGAAACCGTGACCAACCAGTACCTGGGCGGCGACGCGCAGCTGAGCTGCTCGGCCGAAACCCAGCGTGAGATCGACCGCAAGGTGGTAAACGTGGTGCGCGAGCAGCACGAAAAGGCGCGCAAGATTCTGGATGAAAACCGCGCCAAGCTGGACGAACTGTCCCAGTACCTGTACGAGAAGGAAACCATCACGGGCGAGGAATTCATGCGCATCCTGGAGGCGGATGCCAGGAAGGAGGAGCAGAACAAATGAAAAGGCGTTCAAGCTACGGCGTGTATGAGCTGATTGTCGGTATTCTGCTGATCCTGCTGGGCATTTTCACCTTCACCCGCCCGCAGAGCGCGCTGACCGGCCTGGTGGTGCTTTACGGCCTGCTGGCTACGATCACGGGCATTGGCGATATCGTGTTCTACGTCAAGATGGAAAAGCACACGGGCTTTGGCCCCACGATCTCGCTGATCTCGGGCATCCTGAGCGTGATGACGGGCCTGGTGCTGATGGTGCATCCCGGCGCGGGCCGTTGGGCGATGATGGTGTTCTTCCCCATCTGGTTCATCGCGCACTGCATCTCCCGCCTGTCGCATGGGCACATGGTGCGCTTTGTGGCGGGCAGCGCGGCCTATTGGTTCTCGCTGATTATCAACTCCCTGGGTTTGGCGCTGGGCTTTCTGATGCTGATCAAGCCCTATTACAGCCTGCTCTCCATCACGTTTATGATCGGCGTATACCTGATCCTGCTGGGGCTGGACAGCCTGGGCGAGGCGTTTTCCAGGATGGGCGAGAATTGGTAAATAGCATGAAAAGCGTTCCTGAGCAAATGGCTCAGCACGCTTTTTTATAGAGTGGCAAGAAACGTGCCCATGCTTATAGCCAATGATTGACAAATTATTGTATAATATAAGAAAATAACAAAAGGAGGATTCCTTTGATGATTGAGTTCCGCGACGGCTTTTATGCCGATGTGCGCACCGAGGATCGCAGCCGCACCGTCATTTCCTATCGGGCCGGTATTTTGGAGGAAATGAAAAACCAGGTGGAGCGCCGCGCCTTCCTGCGGGTTTATGACGGCAAAATGTGGTATTACGCCTCCGTGACCGATTTGAACCACCTGCAAAAGACGCTGGACGGCCTGTACGCCGCCGCTGCGCCCAACGATCAGATTCTGGACGATCCCACCGTGCGCCGCTTTGAGCGCAACCGCGACACGGTGCTGAGCTTTGCCGATTGCTCCGTGCGCGATATCCCCGCCAAGGATAAGCAGGCGCTGCTGCTGTCCTACCTGCCGCTGCTGAGCGAGGATAAATGCGTCACCATGCCCTCCGGCTCCTATCTGGATCGCAGCAGCCTGTTCCATTTCCAGTCCAGCCTGGGTGCGGATATCACCTATGATTACCAAACCTGCGGCCTGTCCTTCTCCTGCGATATGGCGGAGGGCGAAAAGAAGTTTTCCGGCCACTGGCAGAAGGGCGCGACCCGCTTTGACGAATTGAAGGGCTTGACCGAGACGATCCGCGCCGCCATGGCCGAGCAGACGGCCTTCCTGCGCAGCTCCGTGCCGGTTGAGCCGGGCAAATACCCCGTGGTGCTCTCGCCCGAGGCGGCGGGCGTTTTCGCGCACGAGTCCTTCGGCCATAAGTCCGAGTCCGATTTCATGCTCTCCGATGAAGCCATGCGCGATGAGTGGCAGCTGGGCAAGACCGTGGGCTCGCCCATCCTGTCCATTGCCGAGTGCGGCTCCGTGCCCGGCTGCGGCTATGTGCCCTATGACGACGAGGGCACCAAGGCGCGCAAGAACTATCTGATCAAAAACGGCGTGCTGGCGGGCCGCCTGCACAGCGCGCAGACTGCCGCCGCCCTGGATGAAGGGCTGACCGGCAACGCCCGCGCCATCGACTGCACCTTTGAGCCCATCGTGCGCATGACCACCACCTACATCGAGGGCGGCGACCTAGACTTTGACCAGCTGATCGCCCCCATCAAGAAGGGCTATTATATCAAGACCATCCGCCATGGCAGCGGCATGAGCACCTTTACCATCGCCCCCAGCCTGGCCTACGAAATTGTGGATGGCAAGCTGGGCCGCCCGGTGCAGATCAGCGTGCTGACCGGCTCGGTATTTGAAACGCTGGGGCTGATCGACGGCCTGACCCGCGATGTGCAGCTGCTGTCCTTTGTCACGGGCGGCTGCGGCAAGATGGAGCAGATGAACCTGCCCGTGGGCTTTGGCGGCCCCTATGTCCGCGTATCGTCCATGAACGTGCAGTGAGGTGAACACCATGGAAAAAGAATTTTTGACCCAAATCCGCCGCTCCGTTACCCTGAATGTGACCGGCGGCAAGATTGACAGCTTCCGCGAAAAAGAGGAAACCACGGGCACGGTGCGCGCCTATGATAACGGCTGCATCGGCATTGCCGGCTGCCTGGGCGAGCCGGACGAGCAAAAGCTGACCGAAAAGGCCGCAGAGGCGCTGGCGCTGGGCATTCCCTATCCCTGCCATCTGGAGGGCGCGCTGGAAAAGATCGACCTGCATGAGGACGAAATCATCCCCGTGCCCGAGCTGATTCCCACCATGCAGCGCTTTCTGGATCGTCTGGACGAGGCCTGCCCGCGGTTTGCCTTTTCCAATAAGATTACGCTGGATTATAAGAAGGCCGAATATCGCAACTCCCTGGGCCGCCATCTGGTCAGCTCGGGCCGCAGCGTGGATATTGGGCTGATCGTGCAGAACCGCGGCTCGGGCAATCTGTTTGACGCCGCGCTGGGCTACAGCGGCGATCGCTTTGATCCGGACGCGCTGCTTGAGCAGTTCAAAAAGGAATACGACGCTTTTTACACGCCCGTGGATATTGAGCCTGGCCGCTACCCTGTGGTGATGGAAAGCGGCAGCCTGTTTGGCACCTTCCTGCAGCACTTTGTGGCGGAAATGTATGTTTCCGGCGCGTCGCTGCTCAGCGGCAAGCTGGGGCAGAAGGCCTTCTCGGACAAGCTGTCCCTGCGCGACGATATGAACCCCGCCACCCATCCGGGCGTATGCTTCTTCGATTACGAGGGCTGCGTCGCGCCCGATCTGCGCCCCACGCTGATTGATAAGGGCACGCTGACGGGCCTTCTGACCACCAAGAAGTCGGCGGAGCAGTTTGGCCTGCCCAACCTTGGCACAGCGGCCGCCGCCTATGACGGCGTGCCCAGCCTGGGCTTCCATCGCTTCTATGTTGATCCTACCGCCTCCAGCCTGGCGGAGCTGGCGCCTGGCCGGGCCATCTACATGGCCATGGCCTCCGGCGGCGATACCACGCCCGACGGGCACTTTGCCACCCCCGTGCAGCTGGCCTACCTGATGGAGGACGGCAAACTCGTTGGCCGCCTGCCTGATCTGACCGTCAGCGGCAGCTTTTACGATATGCTGGGCAAGGATTTCCTGGGCGTGGTACATGGCCAGCCCCAGCCGGATAGCCTGCTGTGCGCCGTCACCATGGATGTGAAGAAGGGTTAACCGCGCAAGCCCCATAACAAAAACTCCGGACGGTCGGCGACGATCAGTCCGGGGCTTTTGCGTTGGCGATGGAAGATCAGCTAAGACGCAACGATCAGGATTCCCTCCTTTCCTGCCGGCAATTCTGCCTGGATGGCGCCTTTATCAAACAGGGCGGCGCCGAGCCTGGATTTCCGTTAGTTAATGCAAATTTTTTATGGATTTCATTCATCTTTAAGCTGAGGAAGCACCCCTCGCGCGTGCGCGCGCGAATATATATAAAAAAACTGCGCCACGGCTCTTTGCCGAAGCGCAGATGAAAATAAAAGTGAAATCAGGGTATCCCAAAATTTCACCTTTGATATGAAGCTCAAAACAACAAAACAGCGGAGGTTTTACCCTTCCGCTGTTTTGTATGTGAGCACAAATACTGTTCCTAAAAATAGCCTTTCTGGTTCGTATCTGTGCGTTGTGGCTCCCTTCATAGGATTTGATACAATTTGGCGAAAGTCAGAGGGGGGGACAAAGTTTACCCCCTTTGTACTAATAGCGTACAACCCAATAAAAATTTAATATGATTTATCAAGTGGCACATAATTTATAGGATGAATTGCCGATAGCTAGTACACAAATTAACTATGACATCTTTATTGCACTATGATTGACATATCTGAGCTGAAAACTCTTATGTTCTACGTCATACTCGATGATCTGACACTTGATTATATCTCCCATCTTAGCGTTTGTGTAAACATCGCTTGGCAATGAATACTTCGGTTCCATAGCCGAAGTAAACCCCTTTATTTCTTCACCAGCAATTGTGCATACTAAACCACCGTTGTTTTTGCTGACAATACAAGCATCAACATGCATACCTACTTTAAAACGCTCAATTTCGCCGACAGTCGCACTAATATAAGCATCTGCTTGTATCCATTGCTCGATTGCACGAAGTGATATGCCTAAATCGAACGGGAGAATAATCTCTTGTTCGGAAAGCAACTCACTACTATCTATTGGATACTCTTTTCTATACTCCATCAAATAATCAATAAGGTCTTTTGCATTGAGCGTCATGACGAGCTTTGAACAAGTTTCATGTATTTTTAAGCGATTTGATATACGCGTCATAATTTCAGTATTTTTAAAGAGCGTATCTTCAGCACATGCGGCTAGATATGCTACATTACTCAACATCTGCAAATGCAGCGATCCAGGAATTGTTAGCTTAATCAAATCATTTTCATCAATCAAGCCATTCGTGTTTTCACAAAAAACAAGACCTTTCTTTATTAGATAGATCAGCTCACGATGGATAACATCTATATTATGTCCAAATATTTGAAGATTCTGTTCCATCTTTAACGCAGGAAACAGACCTTTGTCCCCATTTGGTCCTTCTTTTAATCGTACTGCCTGCAACCAATTTAACATATCGACACGCACAAATGGATCAGGAAAATCATCGTTGTAATCTGATGCAAACAGATTAACAAAGTTTGATTCATCTCCATTATAGAATCGTCTATTTTTTCTAAGCAACACGTTTTCAAACCGATATGTTGGTACCTGTGACTCATCCCCCAACACTCGCATTGCCAAAATATCGTTCGGTTTCATATGCCCACTTTTACAAAAATCCTCAAAAATTTGAATACCATTTCGAGTGTTTTTGTTTGCAAGTCTATAAAACAAATTTGAAATCCAACGATCCTTGCGTATCGTAACCATAATCAATTTGAAGTATTCGACAAGTTCCTCTCGTCGAATCGCAACACGAATGCCGTTTTCGAGTACATATGTACTGCTTGTTTGCACAGTTATTCTTGTAATATAATCGAGCCGTGCCTGAAGCACTTTTAATAAATCAGGTGGATCAATTCTAAACACAAGGTCACGAACCACCGTATCGAGCGGAGGTTCTGATTTATACATATCATAAGTCGTATCTCGCATCGGCAAGATCACAATACACTTATACTGTGTTCTCAGCCATTGAGCAACTTCGAACATCAGTAACTGTTCATCTTTATTTCTTTTATCGCAATTATCCAACACTATAATCGGTATTTTAGAAAAATTTTCTTTTATGAAAAATAGCAGATTCGACAAATAGGTATCATGATTCCTCATAGCACCATCAAGAATTTTATATAATTCTTTGCTATATTCCAACTCATTTCCACGGAGCAACGAACCGATACCTTTATCAAACCGTGAAATTTCACGCCTAAATATCCTTTTTATTATATCATAATTTTCAAAATCCAAGTCATTATGTGCTTCTTTAATAGACTCAATGATCCTTCCCTTTAGCCACGCATACACCTCTTCACGAGATACGGGTGCAGAATTCATATTAACAAATACCCATTCGCATTTTGCCGCCAGATCGGGGTGTTTATCTTCAAGAAAAACATGTTTAAAATAGCGGGTAAATGTTGTTTTACCGCTTCCCACATTTCCAATGAGCAACATAAGAGAGTAGGCTTCTTGATTTTTCAATATCTTTTCTGATAACTTCCCAACAAGTTCATCTGGCTGCTCAGTAGATAGCTCGGTGGAATTTTTTTCACTTGGCAATTCAAATCGCTTGATTTCCTTGTATATTGGCTCGATATGCTGTTCGCGTTTTGGTGATGAAATATACGCATTTCTGACAATAACAGTTCGATCGTATTCTGTTTCAGGATCAAATAGTGTTCTGTTTTCAAAAACTAACGTCCTTCCAAAAGAGTTTTCAACCATTTCTTCATTCTGAACACGTTTCCCACCCAATTGAGAAACAGGTGAATTAAACCAAGCACTACCTCGCGATTCCGCATAATTTCTATCAGCTAAAGTGACAAGTACTTCACGAGAGCAGAAAGCGATTAGCTCACAAAACAATTTATGTTCAGCCGAAAAATCATCGTATTTTAACCGGAGTAACGGCTCTGCTTGATCAGCATAGCCCGCCCATGTTTCACAACCATTTGATGCAATAACATATTGACATGCATTCAATTTATGAGGAAATGATGCATTCACTTCTTGTGCATATAGTCTTGCTTCAAAGTAACCATTAGCTAAAGACTCATTGGGCGATTTTGCCTCAACGACAAGAATTGGGATACCACGAATCGTGATAAGATAGTCAGGGAAATAATATTTTTGCTTTTGTCCCTTATCAATGATTCTTCTCCTAAGTATATGCTTCGTCAGTATCTCAGCATCCTTTAAGCCAAGTCCGATAGGGGCGCTTGTTTTCAAAAAAGGATATATAAACTTCTGTTCGACATCACTCTCTGTCACCAAACTTGCCAATTCGCAATATAGAGCCATCCCTATCCCCCTTATTACGTGTACGATAGTGAAAAAATTAGCACTTTGACTATGGGTTCTATAAACGATTATACCTCATTTTACCTAATGAGTAAAGTAAAAATCGCCCGCACACCTCGGTATCGCACCGAAGTATGCGGGCCTTGTCGCTTATGCGGCATCAGATGATGACTTCCATCTCATTCGCAAAGGTAAACCGCATTGAGCCGTCCACCTCCACCGTCACCCTTTTCACCATGCTCAACCAAAGCATCGCGTCAAACTCCTCCACGGGCATCTCCCTGTTGCGCAGGTTCTTTATGAACGTTTCCAGCTCGCTCCGCTTATGAGCGCTCCTTGCGCACTCAGCCTCAATGGCTTTGAGCTGATCGCCAGCTCGCCGGAACCGTTCAGACAGGCTCTGGTATCTCTGCTCGAATTCCGCCTGATCCATAGTCATGCTGGCGTTCTGCTCAATCGCCTGCCGGATCAGTTCGGATACAACATCCATTTCCTCTCGCAGGTTTTCTACCTTTGCTTCCAAGTCAGCCGTTGCGGTCAACTGTTCCATGATCGCCGCTGTATCCTCGAGGATAAACGTCCGCTCATCCAGCAGCCGGTTAAAGGCTTTCAGAAACCGCTGCTGAATCTCTGCCTCTGTCAGGTGCGGCGTACCGCAGTGGTGACCGTCCTTGAATTTCGCATTGCATTGCCAGATGACGCAGCGGTACTTGTCGGTGGAGTGCCACACCTTGCTGCCGTACATCTCGCCGCAACCGCCACAGAAAATCCGTCCAGCAAAGCAGCTCGTGCCATTGTGCTGGCGGCCCGCCTGCCTCCGGCGCTCGATTTCTTCCTGCACCATGTTGAACACCTCATCGGTCACAATGGCTGGATGGCTGTTTTCAACGTAGTACTGCGGCACTTCGCCCTCGTTGACCTTCATTTTCTTGGTGAGGAAGTCCGTACAGAAGGTCTTTTGCAGGAGCGCGTCGCCCTTGTATTTCTCATTGGTGAGGATGCTCAATATAGTAGCCGTCTGCCACGTTTTCTTGCCAGCGGGTGTTGGGATGCCCTCTGCCTCAAGGCTCGTCTTGATTCCGTAGGGCGTTTGTCCCTTCAAGAACAGCCCATAAATCCGGCGCACGATCTCCGCTTCCTCGGGCACGACCTCTGGCTCGCCGTTCTCACCCTTGCGATACCCGAGGAAGTGCTTGTAAGGCATGGACACCTTTCCGTCCGCAAACCGCTTGCGCTGACCCCATGTGACGTTTTCGGAGATGTTGCGGCTTTCCTCCTGCGCCAGCGAGGACATGATCGTGAGCAGCAGCTCGCCTTTGGAGTCCAGCGTGTAGATGTTCTGTTCCTCAAAGTAGACCTCTACGCCATGCTCTTTCAGAAGCCGAATGGTCGTCAGGCTGTCCACCGTATTTCGGGCAAAGCGGGAAACGGACTTGGTGATGATGAGGTCAATTTTCCCTGCGAGGGCCTCCTCAATCATGTCGTTGAACTGCTCGCGCTTTTTCGTGCTGGTGCCGGTAATGCCTCTGTCGGCGTAGACCCGCACAAATTCCCAGTCTGATTTCTCGCAGATGTAATCGGTGTAGTATGCGCGTGACTTTAAACTTCGCACGGTTCGTTCTGTTACAGATAAATATTGTGCAATATACTTGTCTGTATAACCTCCCCAATATTTTAGAACAACCACTGTCTTTTCTTTCTCTTTAAGCTGCTCAACGGCTGTAAATAAGGCAAAACAGTGGAAAATCGCCTGAACATTACCGCATGTAATGATGTACTTTTCAGCAAAAGCTTCCTTGTCCGTGGGATATATAGAAAGTTGGTCATCTGCTACAAGATATTCGTGCTCTGGACGCTTCGCCTCCCTTTTCCAATAACGTCTGGCACAATTCATAATGACGGTTTTACAGTAGCTGTCAAACATCATCACGGCTTCCTGCTGGGCTAAAGGGGATGATCCTACCGGCTTCACCCCCCTCTCTATTCGGTTTTTAGAGAGGGTTATTGCTGTGGCTCCCTCTTCATCTTTATAAAACCCAACGAAAACCAAAAGCGGAAAGAATTCGGTCTATTTGGAAAAGAAATATTGAAATAAAAAAATCCCGCGAAAATACTCACGGGATGAAAAGGATAACGAGATGCGCGTTCGATGTGCTTCCATTGTCCTTCCATATGGGCTTCGTCGAAAAACGCAATCGTCTTGTAAGTGGTTCATTTTTTTCAACTTTGAAGCAAGGGGAATCAAACTACGATTTCTGTTGCTATACTTCCTTGCAGGTGCAATACAGCGCATAACTCAAGAACCCGGCGCAGGCGTGGAATGACTCAAAAACAAACCGACCCTACTATCTTGCCATAAGACCATTCGTGTTGCACCAAGCAAAATGAGGACAAACGAATTCTGCTACTTCCCTTCCGGATATCCCTGATACGCACCACAGGTTTAAATAAGCGTATATATAATGGTTCTGCATTGTTATCCATGCGATTTTTACATCACCTCACAAAGCGCATCGAGTAACGATTCTGGTAAGTCAAGGGCTTGTAATGCTTGAAGCCTTCGGATTTCTGAGCCTTTAGCAACCAGTGTTTCCCAAATCTTTGCCTTCAACTCATAATCGATTTGTGCCCGGTTCAGCATCTGTTTCCAATAACCCTGTTGATCATTTTTCGCTACGCATAGGTCACTGGGAATATCAATCCGGATCGTATCTGCAACGGAGGTAAACGGAAGACTGATGCTCAGCCGATGCTTCTGTATATCGTACTCCGTTTTTGCTGGCACAGGTTTTCCGTTGATGGATGCAATCATTCCGTCAGAGCAATCCAGAACACCAGAAAATGTTACAACATAGTGCCGCTGTCCAATCCATTCCTCTGTTGGATGTTCAGGCGTAATTGTAAATGATGTACCCGTTTCCTGAGAAAATTGCATTTGAGTTTTTCGATACTTCCCAAACTTATAATCCATCGTTTCGCCATCATCTTCATATAAAAGGAAATCTCCATCCGCACCCGCGAAAACAAAGATCAACATTTCAACCGGATAAGGATTCTGATCCTCTGGATCAGCCTGAAGTGGAATGATCGCGCCTGCAGGAGCAAGAACTGGTATATGTTCCAGTGTCCGGAACAGCTTTCGCATACTTCCACCATGATAAATCATTCCGGTCAATACATCATGCCAGATACCATCTGGCAGCCAGCAGGTTACATCTCCCATCTTTAGGATAGCGTTCATTTGTTTTGTAATAGGTGCCACAATTATTTCACTGCCCCAAAAATACTGGTTGGGAACCTGATAGGCTTCCTCCGTTTTCGGATATGAATAGTACATGGGCTGAACCAGCATTTTTCCTTTTTCATGAGATAACCAATTCATGGTATATAGATAAGGCAATAGCTGATGCCGTAGGCGCAGAAAGTGCTTCATGATGCGACTACATTCCGGAGAGTAACGCCACGGCTCCTTGCCGTTGAACGGATTATTGGTGCTATGGAGACGAACGATCGGTGAAAAAACGCCGTATTGGAGCCAGCGCACCTGGAGCTCGTCATCTCTTTTGCCGTGTGTATGTCCTCCGATATCATGGCTCCACCAGCCATAACCAATATTCGAAGCCGTTGCCGTAAAGTATGGCTGAAATGCGAGCGATTTCCAGCTGATGACGCTATCTCCGGAAAAACCGATCGGATAGCGATGGCTACCGGGCCCTGCATAACGGGACAAGATCAACGGACGTTTCCCATTTCTTCCGATATCTAGCGTATGAAAATGATTAAGCAACCATAACGGATCAAGATCAGGCAGCGAACAAATGCCCCCCTGCTGCCAGTCAATCCACCAGAAATCTACGCCTTCTGCTTCTCTGGGATGAAGGATATCGTTAAAATACACGTTCAGAAAATGACGGTTAGCAGGATCAAAAGGAATTCTCTGATGACGTGCTGCATCCTTTCCAAGCGCTGCAGCAGCTTCAGGGTACATTTCCTCATGAGGCTGGATGCCTTCCGCTGGATGCAGATTCAGCGTCACATGGAGTCCCATCTGATGCAATTTGTTTAAGAAGCCTTTGGGATCAGGAAATAATTCTCGATTCCATGTAAAGCCGGTCCAGCCCTTCCAGTCCGGTCCATCGGTGCTTTCATGCCAGTCCATATCCACAACAGCAACGCTTAGCGGAATTTTTTCCCCCGAGAAGCATGACATCAATTCTAAATACTCTTGATCAGAGTAGCGATAAAAACGGCTCCACCAGTTTCCGAGAGCGTAGCGAGGAAGCAGCGGCGTTGAGCCACAAAGATGAAAAAAGTCATAGAGCGCCTGTTGGTATGCATAGCCATAGCTGAAAAAGTAGAGATCCTGTCGGTCTTTTTCCGGGGGTTCAAGCCAGCCTTCTTCCGTCAGTGCATACGAATGGCTGTCATCCAGTACACTGTACCCCTGTAGACGAGATAGAATTCCCGGCTCGAGAGGGACTGCGCCGTCTGCTTCATCCAGCGTTCGGGCTGTGCCACCCAAATTTTCATACAGTTCGTCTCCAAAATGCCAGGTACAATAAATTCCCCGGCATTCGGAGCGGTTTTCGATCCAAAGCCCGTTCCGAGAGAACGGTTTTTCATCGTAAAACAGATTCAGGGAGTCGGTATGAAGTTCAATACCGTGTTCCGTTTTCCATACCTGATAGTCCGGCACGGGAAAAGAGCGATTTTGGATGACCTGCGTTGGACGATCCTCAAAACGTCCTTGATGAGAGTATTCCAGCCGGATCAACGCGGGCGTAAGAACGGTAATCCGATAGTGTTCTCCCGTTATATAGGATGACTGCATCATCAATTCCCCACTCCTATTACGATTGGTTCTCCTTTGCAGGAAACAAAGCCGGATTCTACCCGAACAGCAGAACCTCCAAGCTGATTAGCGTATACGCCCTCGGGCAGGTCGCAGCGGACAACGCCGCTTTCTCCCTGTGTACTGAAAAAGCCATAGAGCTTTCGTTCCTGCTTTCGGTAAGATGCGCACAGAATTCCATGCCCCGCATCCGAAGCCTCAAACCGACCTTCACGGATCAGCGGATGCTGCTTCATATGATACAAAGCTCGCAATTCTTCAGAAATATCCCGTCCCGTATTCCAATTCACCGGATCACGTTCAAATAGACTGGGACGAAAATCATTCGCCGTTTCTTGTCCGTTATACAACAGAACCATACCCTTTCGGAAATAAAGGAAGGCCGTCCAGTTCCTGCGTATTTTTTCATTCGGGATCAGAAATGCTGCCCGAGGCCGATCATGATTCTCCAAAAAACGAAGCTTTACATAGTTTTCTGGGTAGATATGCTCCTGATCATTGAGCTTTTGAGCGTATGCAAGCAGCGGAATTTCACCGCACAGGCAGCGAACCCATTCATGATAGACGTCGTACTCATAGCTTAGATCAAAGGCCTGAAAGATCTCTCCATCTGAAAGGCTGGTCATCCCCCGTTCACGGTTGTCCATCGTGAAAACAGGCTCAACCGTTTCACTGAGCCACAGGCATCCGGGTCGTACCGTTTCCACCTCTTTTCGCGCTCTCAGCCAGAATTCCAACGGTACCAGCGGCGCTACATCACAACGGAAACCATCCACCATTGTCGCCCAATATTTCAGCGTTTCGATCTGATATTTCCAAAGATCCTTCTGGCTGTAATCCAGGTCAATAATGTCTGACCATTCGCCAATCCGATTCCCAAAAGAACCGTCTGCCTGATGAAAAAACCATTCCGGATGATGCTTTGCCAGCCAGGAATCCGGGGATGTATGGTTATATACCACGTCAATGATGCATTTCATCCCGCGTTGATGAATGCCGTCTATCAGGCAGCGAAAATCATCCAGCGTTCCAAATTCCGGATTCACTTTGCGATAGTCCTGAATGGCGTAAGGACTGCCAAGCGCGCCTTTCCTGTTTTTAAGACCAATGGGATGAATCGGCATCAGCCAAATTACATCCACTCCGAGAGAGCGAATCCGATCCAAATCCCGTTTGACACCAGCAAAAGTCCCTTCTTTGCTGTATTGACGGACAAAAATCGAGTACATTACCTGGTTCCGAAGCTTTACTGTTGTATTGATAGCCATTTTTCTCCTCCATTTTTTATCCCTTGACAGCTGATGCGGCAATTCCGGCGATAAAACGCTTTTGGAAGATCAGGTAACAGATAATGACCGGAATAATGGCGATTGAGGTTGCCGCGAACAGGCCTGCGTAATCCGTAGAATAGCGGCCGCTGAACATGTTCAGCGCTACGCTGAGCATATTCTTCTGCTCTGTCCGGATCATCAGATAGGGCCACAGATAATCTTCCCAAGCCCAAAGAAACTGGAAAATAGCAATACTGGAGATCGCGTTGTGCAGTATGGGAATTACGATTCGATGAAAGATATAGAATTCATTGGCTCCATCGATCCGTGCAGCCTCCAATAATTCGTCCGGTACGCCGACACAACTCTGCCGCATCAGGAAAATCCCGAAAGAAGTAAACAAACTGGGAACAACCAAGGCGCGGTATGTATCGATCCATCCCAATTGCTGCATAATCGAGTACCGTGGAATGATCGTTACCACGCCAGGTATCATCATGGTTGCCAGGATCGCGCTGAACAAAGCATCCCTGCCGCGAAACCGGTATTTGCAAAAGACAAAACCCGATATTGCGCTGGTATAGATTGTTATGACCGTAAGCAGTATAGCATAGAACAGGCTGTTTCCAAAATACCGCAGGAAGTTCATTTTCTCAATTGCGTTCTGATAGTTGACCAAGGAGGGCGCTTGAGGAAAGAAATGCTGCTTCAGCGCGCTGATTTCCGAATTGCTTTTAAAGGAGGAAGCAAACATCCATAGAAAGGGCAGAATTGTTGCGATGCTGAAAATCAAAAGGATCACATTCAGACAGACTGATGAGAGGCGATTTCTTTTCATTTTTCTGCTCCCCCTATATTTTGCTGTCCGCCAAGGCGGAAGGAAGCAAAGGTCAGCAGGGCGATAATCAGGAAGAGAACAAACGAAATAGCAGAGGCATACCCAAAGTTATATTTGACAAATGCCTGATTATAAATAATATAAGAAGCCAGATAGGTTTTGGTGCCAGGACCTCCCTGTGTCAGAACCATGACCGGAATATAGGTTTGGAAATAAGATATCAGGGATGTGATAACAATAAAAAGGATCGTCGGCTTTAACAACGGCAACGTCAGAAAATAAAATGTCTGCATCGCTGTAGCGCCATCAATTTCAGCTGCTTCATAGCAGTCTGCCGGCAGCGAATACAAGCCGCCCAGCAAAATGACCACGGCATATCCATAATCCTTCCAGATCGTCAGGAGTAGAATGGCCGTCATGGCATATTTAGCGTCGAAAAGCCAGTTGATTCGGGTTCCAAGCAGCTGATTTAACAAACCGAACTGAGGGTCATACATGAATTTCCACACAAACGCCACAGCGACCATGGGCGTTATTGTGGGCAAATAGTAAAGCGTCCTGTATAAGGATTTCCATTTCACCAGCTTAGAATACAGGGCGGATGCGAGAGCAAGTCCAAGAACGACACGGGCCGCGACGGCAATCGCGGCAAAAAAAGCCGTGTTTTTCATAGACTGCCAGAACAGTCGGCTATGAAAGACATTTTCCCAGTTTTTTAGCCCAGTGTACTTGTATTGTCCTTTTAAGGGGTTCCACAGGTGAAAACTACCTACAAACGCGCTGACGATCGGGATCAGATAAAACACTGTAAAAAAGAGTATCAGGGCAGAAATCACCAGATTGCGCAGCAACACTTCGCTTCGGCTTTGCAGGGGGTGCTCCCGTTTGGTAGAGATCATCGGCCAATCCTCCCGGTTTTGTCCGCCGACAACGGGTAGAACCATCGGTCGGTGAACTTTGATTCTTATGGGGAAAAAGGGGATGCAGAAGTTTTTTCTCCCGCATCCCCTTTGGATATCTCGCTATCCGTTACTTTGCTTCGTCAGCATGCGCATAGGAGGACTCTACAGGGACGAATTCGCTGGAAGCCAGTTCTTCGTTGCAGGCATCTTCCGCATTCTGCAAAGCCGCTTCGATGTCTTCGCCGTTGTAGAAAATATTCTCAAGCGCAATTTTCATATTATTTTCCACTGCGCTGGGCATGGGACCGGGCCAGATGTACCGGTCAATGTGATTCGCCAGAACGGCAATGCTGGAAACGCTGAGAATGTCGCTGTCATTCGCCAGGCTCTTCTTTGCAGGGAAAATAGAATTGGCTAAGACAAATTCCTTTTGCAGTTGATCGTTAGCCAGGAAGAAGCGAACGATATCCTGTGCGACGGCCTGCTGGTCGGCCGGCGCATTTTTATTGATGCCAAAGGTAGATTCGCCATTATACCGGTGATAGGCGTAAGGAACATCCTCGGTGGGGGTGGGGATTTCAAAGCTGCCAAACTCGGTTTCAGGCCACAGCGCCTGGAACAGCCCATGCATGAAGCCCCAGCCCAGGTACATAGCAATCATGCCCTGGCCAAAGTTGTCACCAGAGTTGTTGCCGAAGTTGTAGTCTCCGCTTCCGTCTACTTCGTAGATATCTTTCATCCGTTGCACAACAGTTTTGATTGCGTCGTTATTGAAGGTGACCTTGCCATCTTCGGTGAACAGATTCTGACCATACTGATACTGCATACCAAGAACATCACCCTGAGCGCCACCGTTGAAGCTGAAGCCGGCCTGAATCAATTCGCCCTTTTCATCCCGGATGGTAAGCTTTTTCGCCACTTCACGGAACTGATCCCAGGTGGTAGGGATATCCGCCTCGGTCAAACCAGCGGCGCTCCACATGGCCTTGTTGTAATACATGGTAGCAGTCATCATGCCATAGTCGGTATAATAAACCTTCCCATCGATAACATGCGCGGAAACACCTACGAAGTCTTCTTCCAGATCTTCCACAGGGATATCGTAGGGAGCCAGGTAGTTAATCAGGTTTTCGTGGTGGCTGTTGTGAACGTTGAAGATTGCGGGGCCGTTGCTTCCCTGCAACGCCAGGGGCAGCTTGGTCCAATAATCATCATAAGGATTCTCGACCAGCGTGATTTTGACGTTGGGATGAATCGCGGTATATTGATTTACCACAGACTTGAACAGATCCGAGGCGCCTGTCCAGTACCAGAATTCAATTTCAATGTCTTCGCCATTGTTTATGGCTTTGCTGGTGTCGTATTGGATTTTGCTGCCGAGAATGGCGCTGGCTTCAGCGGAAGCGCTGGCTACGGTAAATAGCATGACCAAAGCGAGTACTGTGCTGATCAGTCGGGACAGATTCCGTTTCATTGAGAATACCTACCTTTCTACCATTCAGTTTTGATTTCCGCCGACTAGTATAGCGGTAAACTTAATTATATTATATACAAATTTGGGAAGATGTCAACTATATTTTTTGAAATATATGAGTTTTCTTAATGGACATGGTTCGCCACCAGCGTCGTTATGGCATGTCATCATAAGGTTTAATAAACTTACTGGCTTTCATTAAATTCTGCATAATCCTCTTGCAAAAAGAAGGATTCCATGGTATTCTCGTTTATAAACCAAAGCAAAGGAGAGTGGGTCAATGGTCAGACTGAAGGATATTGCCGCTGAGGCGAATGTGAGTGTTATGACGGTATCCAATGTTGTCAACGGAAATTTGTCCAAGGTTTCAAAAGAAAAAGCCGACGAAATCCAGGCCATTTTGCGGAAACGAAACTATGTTCAGAACGCCAGCGCCAGAAGTCTTGCCAAGGCCAATTCAAATATCGTGGCCATTATGCTGCGGAATATAGATAACGAGAATTCTTTGAGCAGCCCGCACAATGCAACTCTTGTTGGAATCATTATTCAACAGGTGCAGGCACTTGGATACTACGCAATGGTCAGCCTTGTCCAGAATAAAGAAGATATTTCCCGCAACCTTCGCACGTGGAATGTCCGAGGCGCAATCTTTCTGGGAATGTTTGATGATGAAATCGAGCAAATTAGTACACAGACAAAGACCCCGGCAGTTTTTATCGACAGCTACAGTCATGTTCGCCAGATATGTAGTGTCGGAATTGACGACTATAAAGGCGGAGTGATAGCAGCCAACTGTCTTCTTCAGCATGGGCATAAACAGATTGCATTTGTCAGTCCGCCGGATATGGACAACGGCGTTATCCATCATCGGTTGTCCGGCTTCACGGATACTCTGCTCAAAAATGGTATCTCTGCGGACAAACTTCACCGTTTTGTCCTTTTGTCAGATAATGATCCGGCAGCAGCATCCGATACCATAGATGCGCTGTACAGTTTGCGGCATGAGATTACAGCCGTTTTCGCCACCAGCGATCATCTTGCAGCCCGTCTCATAGGGGATCTCTCTGAGCGAGGCATGCGTATTCCAGACGAGCTGTCAGTCATCGGTTATGATAATATGTCGATCTGCACCCAAATCTATCCTCATCTTACCTCCATTGCACAAGACCTGCATCAAAAAGCAGTGGTAGCTGTAGAAATTCTACAGCGTCAACTGGAAAATCCGTCTGCACCGGCAGAAATACGGATTCTGGATGTCAGATTAGTTGAAAGGGGAACTGTACGGACAATCTAATGATAGCTCGCATCAGGATCATCTTTTTCGTGCTGGATTATATCAGCCCTTCGCAGGCAGAATAGGGTTATTTCCCATATAGAGCCCCCGCTGGGCAGTGAACCTACCTGCAGCAATTAAAGCAAAGGGGGGCGTATGTCATACCGTCATGGATAAAAACAGGGATGATTCGTAAACTCAAATATCAACTTGCATTTTTTCGCCACAAAAGAGTGATAGATAGTCCTGCTCAATAACAAATGCGGAGATTTATCGAATGGATAAACACTTTGAACCCTACCTGAAGGAACTGATAGCAATCTGATCTGAGAAACTGACATGGGAAAAAGGTGCCGAAATTCAAAACAACGATAGAGTGACTGAAAAAGCCCTAATTAAACGATTTAGCAAAACTCAAAAACGAGTCATTTTAAATGAGATGGGGTAAAAGACACAGGCGCGGAGATCAATTTTGCCTTCCGCACCTGTTTGTATAATGGAAAATGAAGCTGGATCAGAATACCTTTTCAAGAAATGTTCGAGAAAGCTCTTGCTGCAAGGGGATTTGAGCCACCATGGGGTAAAAGAAAAGTACCAGCCTTTGTATCAAAAGCTGGTACTTACTATGGTGGAGGCGAGGGGAATCGAACCCCTGTCCGAAGACCGAATTACAGGATTTTCTCCGAGCGCAGGACGCATTTTGGATTTCCCTTGCCCCAGCGCCTGCGAACGGGCTATGGGGCTTGGTAGCTTCATTTTACCGGCCTCGCCGCAAAGCTTAGGCGGGCCTGTTCCTCACATCAATGACGCTGCTTGCCAAAGCCGTGAGCGCTTTGGGGCAACGCGCAGCCATTAGGCCGCGAAAGCGTAACTGTTATTGTCAGTTAATTTTAATTTCCCCGTTTTTACGAGGCCAGGGTCCTCGGCTCGCTTATCCTGTCCTTCGCAATCCCCGTCGAAACCAGAACGCCCCCGCGTTACTCCGCGCGCTGATTGCGCACGGCGCGCGCGGCCTCCATCTTGGCTGCCTGATCCGCCGCGGCTGCGCGCTTATCGTGCAGCTGCTTGCCCATGCACACGCCCAGCTCCAGCTTGACGCGGCCGTCCTTCAGGTACAGCTGCAGCGGGATGAGCGTGTAGCCCTTGCGCTGCACCAGCTGCTGCAGCTTGCGGATCTCGGCCTTGTGCAGCAGCAGCTTTTTGGGCCGCATGGGATCGGTATTGAAGATGTTGCCCTGCTCATAGGGGCTGATGTGCATGCTTTCCACCAGCACTTCGCCGTCCTTGACGTGGGCGAAGCTCTCCTTCAGGTTCACATGCCCCTGGCGGATGGATTTTACCTCCGTGCCGTGCAGGGCGAGGCCGCATTCATAGGTTTCCTCTATGAAATAGTCGTGCCGCGCGCGGCGGTTGCTTGCTACGGGATGTACTCCCTTTTGCCGGGCCATGCGCGTCACTCCTTTCCATAGCGGTATAATATTATAGCATATCGCACGGTAATCCGCAATATGCAATGTGCGCGCGGCGGGATATCCGCCTGTGCGGTTTTATCAGCCTTTATCAGCTTTATCAGTTAGACAGCTTGGAGGCTTCAAATCAGTCCCTGCAAACGACCCTTGAGCCTTCATCCTCCACGATGATTCCCTGACGGTTGTTAATGGGGCGGATATTCAAATCCGAAAACTCTGCCATGATTCGCTCGGTAGCCTTCTTAAAGGGCGGCGTAAGATAATGCGGAAGAACATGGAAATCAATCAAAGCAAGCCCTGCATCGTCCTGCTGTGAATAATCCTCCGGCTTCTCATCCATTTGTTCAATATATTGGATGCTTGGGGCGCAGATAACCGCGCCTGCCGACTCGCCGATCATCAGCTTTCCGTTTGCCAGTTCCCTCCTTAGCAGCTCGTCCGTTCCCGTTCTGCGCAGCTGATCCATCAGGAAAAAGGAATTTCCGCCGGTAAAATATATCACATCCGCAGCCTCAAGGGCAGACTGTATCGTTGAATAAGCCTCCGCAGAAATATCCATTTCAGTTACGGCTGCGCCTGATTTTTTGAACAGCTTTTTCGCCGAGCTGACATAGCCGGTATAGCCCTCGCGCAGCGAGGCTGTGGGAATAAACGCAATTTTCCTGTTTTCAATTTCTTCCTTTATCAAGCTCCCTACGCTTGAAAAGTGCGAGCATAAGAACAGTCTCATCCAAATCCTCCTTTTTGACCTTCGCTTTGTCCATCTGCTTCCGCATTCAAAGCATACCATCAGGCTTGCAGGGAGCGCCGGGTGAAGCTCCCATTGCCGCCGCCGCTGCCCGCCCCGCGCCCGCTCGTCCTATTTAAGCAGCTCGCGCACCTGCTCGCTCAGCTCGCGCAGGCGGGTGACGGCCTCCAGCGCGTCGGACAGGAAGGGGAACACATCCCGCCGGGGGCGTGCTGCGCCGTTGGGGTGCTCGGCCAGGATATCGGCATAGCGCTTTTCAGCCCGGCGCACCGCATCCTCCCAGGAGATATAGATGCGCTCCTGCGCGGTCTGTCCGATGCGGTGGATTTCATCCGGATGCGCGCACGCCCACAGCGCCTGCGCGCACAGGCTCTGCGCGTTTTCATCCATCAGCAGGCCGGTCTGGCCGTCGTCAATGCCCTCGGCCGCGCAGCTGCCGCGCACTAGCAGGGCGGGCAGGGCGCAGGCGGCCGCCTCGCGCACCACAATGCCGTTGGTGTCAAAGGTGGAGGGGAACAGGAACAGATCGCCCCGGCTGTAATAGGCGCGCAGCAGCTCGCGGTCGCGCACCGCGCCGGCGAAAACACAATCCTCCCACAGGCCGTTTTCGCGGGCAAGCGCCTGGATATCCGCCATGTCCGTGCCATCGCCCACAAACAGCATGGTAAAGCGCGCGCCCTGCGCCCTGGCCTCCGCCAGGCCGTCCAGGATCAGGCGGATGCCCTTATACCAGCGCATGCGGCCGATAAAGAGGAAAACGGGGCGATCCTGCGGCAGGTGATGGCGCTGGGTAATGGCGGCGATTTCCGCCTCCGTCGCGCGGCCGCGGGGGAAATCCACGCCGTTTTCCATCACGCGGTATTCGCCCCGGAAGCCCAGCGAGCGCAGGTTTTCGCCCGCGCCGTGGCTGACCGTCCACACCTCGTCGCAGGCTTCGATGTTGCGCACCATGGCTGTAATCAGCTGGTTCTGCAATAGCTCGCCCTTCAGCGCCGTGCGGATGTCGATATCAAACTTGGTATGATAGGTAAACACCACCGGCGCGCCCGTGCCCTCGCGCGCCGTGCGCGCCAGCAGGGTGGAGGCCACCGGGCAGTGCGTGTGCAGGATATCGGGGTGAAAATCATCAATGGCCGATACCGCCCGCGCGCTGAAGGGATAGCCCGCGCGGTAGCCCACCAGCCTGGTGGTGTTCACGCTGGCATAGCGCAGCACGGGGTAGGGATAATCATCGGTTACGCCGGGATATTCGGGGGTGGCGACCATGACGGGATAGCCATCGTCATGCAAAATACGGGCATAGTTTGTTACCACATTGGCCACGCCGTCAATCGTCGGCGGGAAGGAATCGTTCAAAAGCGCAATGCGGGGCTGATCCGCCATGGGGTCTCCCTCCTTTATACGTTGTCGGGCAGGGCGGTTTTCAAATCGTCCAGAAAGGCATTTTCGCCAATCAGGGTCAGGCGGTACGCGCCGTTTTCCGCCTGCGCGGCGGTGACGGAGGCGTTGGGCACAAAGGGCACGCCGCGCATATCCAGCACCGTGCCGCCCTGCCAGCGGCATTGCAGCGCGCGCACGGGCGTGGCGTGGGTGAAAAACGCGACGGTCTGGCCGGGATGCGCGGCCACGGCGCGCGATACCGCCGCCTGCACGCGATCGAACAGGTGCGCCACGCTTTCGCCCTGCGGGCAGACGCAGCGGCCGATATCGTGCCGCCAGCAATCGTATAGCTGGGCGTATTCGCGCTCAATCTGCGCAAAGGGCATGCGCTCCCACCGCCCGGCGCAGATTTCGCGCAGATCGGGCTCGGGGCGGATGGGCAGGCCGAAGGCCGCCGCCGTCGGCTGGGCGGTTTGCATGGCGCGCATCAGGTCGCTGGCGTAAATCGCATCGATCCTGAAATTCTTTTGCAGATAGGCTGCCGTGCGGCGCGCCTGCTCCTGCCCCAGGGGGGACAGGGGCACATCGTAATGCCCGGTAAACACCTGCGTAACGTTGGTAACGCTTTGCCCGTGGCGGATTAAAAGCACCGTGGTCATCGTGCCGGCTCCTGTTGTGTGATGACAATATTTTAATGGGCTGGAAAAGTTTTGTCAATGCAACTTTCGGGCGGATATCGGGCGCGCGGCGCAATTGTAAAACCCGCGCGGGGCGGCTTGCAATTGGACGCGGTCGGGGGTATACTGCATATATCCGCAAAAGGAGGTTTGCCTATGAAAAGGTTATTGTGTTTTGTAATTTGTTTGTCGATGTCCTTGTCTGTCTGCCTGTCCGTTCAGGCGGAGGGGGCGGATATCGTCGCCGACCGGCTGACGGCCTATCGCGCGGCGCTGGAAACGCTGTATCAGCAGCATCGCTATCCCAACGGCGAAGAGGCCGATCTGACGGTGAAGGAACGCACGCCGGAGGATAACGCCTTTGCCCTGTGCGATGTGGACGGCGACGGGCAGGACGAGCTGATTTTCCATCTTGCGACGGCTGCTGTGGCCTCGCAGACTGAAAATGTGTATCGCTACGATCCCGAAACGGGCGCGCTGGCGGAGGAACTGATCGAATATCCAGCTGTCACCTACTATGCCAACGGCTATGCCGTGGCGCAGTGGTCGCACAATCAGGGGCTGAGCGACGATGACTTCTGGCCTTACAATCTGTATGCCTATAGCGCGGATACGCAAACCTACGAGCTGATTGCCAGCGTGGACGCCTGGGCCAAGGCGCGCTCCCTGCAGCATTGGGAGTTTGATTTTCCCTATCCCGATCAGATTGACGCGGAGGGCGCGGGCAGCGTATATCTGGTTACGCCCAGGGGTGGCGGCACGGACGTGCTGAGTCAAACGGACTACCATGCCTGGCTGGCCGCCTTCGACCTGACCGAGCCCATCGCGGTGGCGTATCTGCCCCTGACGGCGGAAAACATCGCGGCTGTGGGAAACTGAACAAAGAAGAAAACGCCGCTCCTGATCCGGCTGGATGGAGCGGCTTTCGTTATGCGTTTTTTACGGGGCGGGCGTCAGCCGCACAGCCAGGGTGGGCTGGGCGAAGGTCAGCGTGAACACGGCGGAATCGCCATCGACCGTGCAACCAACCGGCGTTTCCGTGCCGTCCGCGTTGAGCAGGGACAGGGTGCAGCCGTTTACCAGCCCGGCAGGCAGGGCGACCCTCACCTGGCAGGACGCCTTGGAAAGGGTGCCGCCATAGACATAGCCCACGGTCAGCAGCTTTTCGCCGCTGGCCAGCGTGCCTACGCGCAGGAGGGCTTCGCCATGCGGGATTCTGCCGCTGATGATCTTGACGGAAGCGCTGGTCAGCGCCAGCTTGGAGCCATCGCTCACCGTGCCGCACACGGGGCAGAGGGAGATATTCAGCGCGGGCAGCTCGATGATCTCACAATCGACCGTCTTTTCATCGTGGCAGCCGCCGCGCAGGCACTCCGCGCGCTGCGTGCCGTCGCCGTTGGCCATCCACTCGCCATACCAATGGCCGCAGTGCGGGATGATGGTATCGGCGTAGCGATCCGCGCAGCGGGTGCAGGTGTGCAAGGTGTAGCCGTCATCCTCACAGGTGCGCGGGATCACCTCAGCCTGATAATCGTGCCCCAGCGCGGGCAGCTCCACATAGGTGGTATAGTCGCAGCGGGAGCAGGTATCATAGGCCTTCCAGCCAATCTCGGTGCAGGTAGCGGCCTTGGCGGCGTGATGGGTCAGGCTATGGCCGGAGGCGGGAATGATATTGCGGGTGGAATAGCTGCACCCCTCGCGCGTGCAGGCTTCATAGGCTTCCCAGCCGGGCTCGGTGCAGGTGGGGGCTTTGGCTGCGTAGTCCTTGAGGTCGTGGTTGTTCGGGTTTATTGTGCCATACTGGTCAAAATAAGTTTCCGTTCCCTGGTAGTAGCAGGATCCGCAGTTTACATAGTACTCACGCGTAGAGACGCAGGTGGCCTCAGATTTCAGGCACATATTGCCCTGCACGAAGCGATGATCAGTCTCATCTTTTCTTCCATTAACGCATCCATCATTCATACAGCGAAGCCAGTGCTTTTCAGCGTCTCTTTCTACGTAAGGATCCGAGCTCCACTTCCAGGTCTCAGGAAAAGAATGCTCTCCATAGCATTGCCCGCCGCATTCAGTGCAGGTTCCCAGGACGACGCAGGTGGCGGTGCTATCGCCGGAGCAATTTGCCGTATCAGTTGCGCTGCAGCCATCTCGCTGGCAGGTGCGGTAGTGGGTTTTGTTGTCGTCGTTGGATACCCAAGCGCCCCAGTTGTGGCCAAGCATGCCGTACTCGGCGTGGCACTTTACGCAGGTTTTGCCTGTGGTGCAGGTGGGCGTTTCGGTGCCGCCGGTATGGAATCTACGGCCATCGTCGAGAACGAATTGTCGTATGTTGCCGCATGTCTTGCATTTGGCTTCCGCCCAATGGGCCACAGGGTCTGGCGTCGATGAAATGGGCGTTGGAATATACTTTGTAATTGTAAAATCTGTATCCTTTTTGCAATTATAACAGTAAGCTACTGTTTCATCAGCCGTTTCCGCCGCCATGGCTGGGGAAGCGGCCATCAGCAGGCACAGCAGCAGCGCGGCAAGGAAAATATGGAGCCAATTTTTCTTCATGGGATAAACCCTCCTTTATCAATGGGGTGATGGGCGACATGCTGTTGATTACATCTTAAATGGTATGTAATCCAATTATATATGATTCCGCGCGGCAAGTCAATACGGAATGAGCGGCTTGTTTGTAAATTTTGCTTGCGGAGCCTTTTGCACAACAAAAAATCCAGAAGCCATGAAGGTTTCTGGATTGGTGCGAGTGGTGATACAGCATTTTTCAAAAAACACAGTAATATCAATGGTTTTAGGACACC
>OLPR01000483.1_pt1 | contig 36653 bp, 34 predicted proteins | sample 1672761 | NCBI WGS metagenome assembly OLPR01 (sample SAMEA3136721, study PRJEB25190) | human gut metagenome | biome: human gut; feature: human-associated habitat; material: faeces | place: Austria | collected 2013 | reverse complement strand
CTTTTGCGTGACCGCAGCCCATGTGCCTGACCAGATTGTGGAAGCGCTGGACAAGCTGGAGGAAGCGGCCCAGGAGTTGAACATTGTGCTGCCACGCAGCGCTGCGGCATAAGGGCATAAAAATAGCGCCATGGAAAGCCATCGCAAACTTTCCATGGCGCTATGATATTTTTACCAAGAGTTTACCTTAGCGCATGGGTACCCAATCTTCGCGTAAAATGGCGTACACATCCACGTCTACAAAACGTCCCTTGTTAAACAGCCGTCCGCGCATTGTTCCCTCATGGCGCATGCCGGACTTCAGCATCACGCGGCCACTGGCTGGATTATCCGTTTCGTGTTGCGCTTCCACCCGATGGAGATTCAGCTTACGAAACGCCAAGTCCAATACAGCGCGGAGGGCTTCGGTCATAAAACCCTGGTTCCAGTATTCCCGGGCTAAGCTATATCCCACTTCCGCACTCCTGTTTTCGGTGTTCAACCACATGAAACCAATGGTGCCTATGACATGTCCCGTGTCTTTGAGCACAATACCATAACTGCTGGGGTCACCGTTGCGGTATTGTCGAAGAATATAGCGCAGGTATCCGCGGGTTTGGCCAATGGTTTGATGGGCATCCCAGAGCACATGACGTGCTACCTCAGGATCACGGGAATAGGCAAACACATCCTGGCAGTCGCTCATCTTCAAGGGACGGAGCAGCAGGCGCTGCGTTTCCAGTACGGGCAAGCGGGAAAATATGTCCCGATAATACCAGAAGGAATCCCCGTCGTACTCCTTGGGACGCAACTCTCCACGCAAACGCTGAAATAAAGTATCATGCATGGAAATACGCCCCCTATCGGCTAATCACTGCGGACACAGCGTATTGATCGGACGGCTTCCAGGTAGCGCTGCCATAGACCAGCAACGCTACACCCAACAGGGCAATCAGCGCCATCACCAGAAGGAAGAACGCGAAGGCATAGCTTTTCTTGGCCGCCAAGGAAAACACCTCCTGCAAAAACCATGGAAAAAAAACCGGGGTGGGAAGATGCGCGATGGGAAAATCGTTTCTATCTATGAAAACGATCAGGCGCACAGCTGATTGGCCATCAGCAACGCCAGGGCTGTTTTCCCGTCCCGGAACGTACCGTTCATGACCTGCTCCACGGCCTGTGCCAGCGGCATGCGGATCACGTCCACAAATTCATCCTCGTCTGGATGGCTGTTACCCTGATGCAAGCCAGTGGCCAGGTAGAGGTGAATACGTTCATTACAAAATCCGGGGGTGGTTTCCAGACAGGTAAGCTTTTGCCAGTGCTCGGCGGTCAAACCCGTTTCTTCGGAGAGCTCCCGCTGTGCGCAGACAAAGGGGTCCTCGGTGGGGGAATCCAGCTTGCCGGCGGGGATTTCCAGCGTCACCTGGTCTATTGCGACCCGATGCTGGCGTACAAGTACGACCTGTCCCTGCTGGTCAAGGGCAATCACGGCAGCAGCGCCAATATGGCATACGATTTCCCGCTGCGCCGTTTCCCCGTTGGGTAAACGTACTTGCCACTGTTCCACGCGGATAATCTTGCCGGGATAAACTGTTTCACGGCGGAGAACTTCCTCACGCAGCGCCTTGTCATCCATGATGTAACGACCTCCCTTAGCAATGTCGTTGCTCCATTCGACAGGGAAGGTAGAAAGTCCTGCCGCACTGGGGATTTCGACCGTTTTCACCAAGGAGTGTTCATTGACAATCTGTCATGGACAGGCTACAATGGTATCGTTCCATATGAACTCGGAGGAGGGAACCTGTTTATGAAAAAGGTTCATGGCGGGAAACGCGTATCGCGCATATTGGCATTTTTTGCGGCGTGTATTCTTTGCCTTCAGATGACATTGATCCCTGCGCAGGCGTTGGAGGACTGGTCGCTGCTCTCCATTACCTTGAGCTGGACGGATGCGCAGGGCAATCCCGTTTTTGCCATGGCGACGCCTGTGCCCTATGGAGAGGAGCAGGCGTTTTGGGCGCAGGTGGATATCACCGCGCCCCTGGATCAGCTGACGATTACCATCAGCCATCCAAATCATCCGGAATATGTGTTTGATCCGGCCAATGGCAGCGTTTTGCTGAATGTGGTGGATTCCGGTGCGACCATGGATATGCTCACCGCGATTCCCATTACGGCCATGGCCAATGACACCTTTGCGGATGCTTATACCTTATATGTATCTACGCAAATGATGCCCACGGATCCTGCCCTGGATACGCCTGTGGACGTGACGGTGGTGTATCAGTACGACAATGGCGAAGTGATCGACCAGCAAACGCAGCCCCTGGGCAGCGGAGATCATATTATTATACCAAGCAGCGCTCTGGTAGCGGGCCTGGAATGGACCAGCGCGCAGGAAGTACCGGTGCACGTGGAAGGCGGGGTAGCATCCCCGAACCCTGTAGTCTTTACGTACAAGACGCCTGATGTGAAGGCGGATGTGACGGTAGTGTACCAGTACGACGATGGCGAAGTAATCGACCGAACGACGCAGTCCCTGGGCAGCGGGGATCATACCATCAAACCTACCAGCGAACTGGTGGCGGGCCTGGAATGGACCAGCGCACAGGAAGTACCGGTACACGTGGAAGGCGGGGTAGCGACCCCGAACACAGTGACCTTCACGTACAAGAAGCCTGATGTGAAGGCGGATGTGACGGTGGTGTACCAGTACGAAGACGGCACGGTAATCGACCGAACGACGCAGTCCCTGGGCAGCGGGGATCATACCATCACGTCTACCAGCGAACTGGTAGCGGGACTGGAGCTGACCAGCGCACAGGAAGTACCGGTGCACGTGGAAGGCGGGGTAGCGACCCCGAACCTTGTAACCTTTGAATACAAGCAAGCGAGTACGGAACCGGTTTACGCCAACATCGAGATTTCCTTTGTGGACAAGGATGGCAATCCGGTGGCAAGCCCGCAGTCGACCAGTCTGCCGGTGGGACGCCATACGGTAACGGCAGCACCAGAAGATCTGCTGGACGGTTATTCCATTGCCACTGAACCCAATGTTACTGTGGAAGTGTACGAGGATGGCACAGCGGATCCCGCTTCCATTGCGTTTGTATACAATAAGGTTGAGACTGATCCCACGGAGGAACCGCAGCCCAGTCCGGCCTCTGTAACGGTTTTGTACCTGGCGCGGGAGGACAACCATGAAGTGGCCGCGGCGCAAACATTTACGCTGGGCGAAGGTACGGTACCGGTTTCCGCAACACCAGAAAATCTGGAAGCGGGGTATACCCTGGACGGTGCCGCTACCCAGGACGTGGTCGTGGATCAGCAGGGAAATGCCAGCCCCAACCCGGTTACCTTCTACTATGTAAAAGCACAAGAGCCTACCCCAGTGGCGCAGGCAACGATTACGATCCGCTATACGGATGTGAAGGGCAATCAGATTGCGCCCACTGAAACCCGTATGCTGGATGCCAATAACGTATATGCCATTGCACCCGATCCCAGCAGGGTGCCCAGCGACTATTTGCCCCTAAAGGCTGACACCGTGTCCGTAACCGTGAATGCCGAAGGCGTGGCGGATGTGACGGAAGTTGTCTTCGTGTATCAGCCGAAGGTGACAGAAACGGAGATTCCCACCGGCGCATTGATTCAACGCTGGGGGTATACCACGGCTGAAAAGGGCAGCATTAACTGGCGTGACGAGCCATCCACCGATGGGCGTAGACTAGGGACGCTGAACCAGAATACGTATGTGTGGCTGCTGCGCGAAGAAGTGAACAGCAGCGGCGAGGCCTGGACCAAGGTGCTGTATAACGGCCAGGAAGGCTATATCATGTCGGAGTTCCTGGTGGTACTCTCTCAGGCCGAGAGCGATTACTACACAGAATCGTATATCAAGGGCAACGGCTTTACCCCTGTCCCCACGGAGACGGCCAGTCCTTCGCCTAAACCAAGCCCGGAGACGCCTTCGCCAAGCCCGGAGGCGCCTTCGGCCAGCCCAGAGACGCCTTCGCCAAGTCCGGCCACACCCTCGGCCAGCCCGGAAACGCCTTCGCCAAGCCCGGCCACACCCTCGGCCAGCCCGGAGACACCTACGCCAAAGCCTGCTGCGCCAACACCGTATGTGGGCTACGCCCTGACGAATCAGAACGTTGCGCTTCGCAATGGCATGGATTATCAGGACACTTCCATCCTTACCATGCTTGAAAGGAACACGTTGGTACAGGTGCAGCTTCAGACCACCGACGACGCGGGTACACTGTGGAGCTACTGCACAACTACCAACAGCAACCCGATCAGCGGCATGGTGCTGGATAGCGCCCTGAACCGGATCAGTGACGCAGAAGCTCAGGCGATTATTCAGGCCAATGCCACCCCCACACCTTCCCCCACTGCGGAACCGCCGCAACAGCAGGGCTATGCGGTGGCACGGGGCGACAATGTTTACATGCGCACCCTTCCCAGTGAACTAAGCGGCATTAGTCATGTGCTGTCCGCCGGTGAAGTGGCCTATGTGACGGGGCAGCAATATGTCCTGAACAACGGTACCTATGAGATTTGGCATGTGGTGCAGTATGGCAGCGAATGGGGCTACATCCGCGCGGACCTCATGCGGATGCTGGATCCTTGGGAGGAAGAGCAGTACCTCAACAGCCTCAAAACGCCTGCTCCCACCCTGGTAACCACGCCTCAGCCCTATGATGAAAACAACCTGTCCAGCTATGGATACGTGTCCTCTTCTACGGTGAATTTCCGTCAATCGGCAAGCACGTCCTCCACTCGGCTGGCAACGCTGCGGCAGTATGCCTTCTGCCTCGTCCTGGGCACAACCCAGTCCAACGGCACTACCTGGTATAAGGTAAACTATGGTGGTAAAGTAGGCTACATCCAAGGCGACTACTTCAAGCAGCTGACCATTGCCGAATTGCAAGACTTCCTGCTGAGCAATGAATACAAGCAGGGTATTGCGAACAATTCCTCTTCCAGCAGTGGCTCTTCTGGCAGCACCTCTGGTGGTACGTCGAACCTGCCCAGTGCGGAGGATCAGACCGTTCAGGAATGGACCAACCCCAACAGCGGCATCAACGTCAGCTATGAACCTTTTGATCCCTTTGCCACCCCGGAACCTCTGGTAACCGCGTCTCCGCCGGCGTCTGCATCGCCCAGCGCGGAAGCCACAACCCTGGAACCCCTGGAAACTCTTCCCGTGGAATATCCCACCGAGGATACGGAAAGCGGTGAAGGTGGCTCAGCGGTTGGCTGGGTGCTGGCCGCAGCGGTGGTGCTGCTGGGTGGCGGCGGTGGCGGATATGCCTATGTGCTGCATAAGCAGAACCAACGCCGGGCCGCGCAGCGGGCAGCCCAACGCCGGGCAGCAGCCCAACGCACGGGTGAAAGCGCAAATCGCCCCTATGCCCGTACTGGCACAGCTGCGCAGCCGCGCACCGGTACCTATAATGCTGGCGGAACCGCAACGCCCACGCAACGGCCCTCCACAACCACAACAGCCGGGACGACAGCGGCCGGAGCTTACGGCGCAGCCAAACAGGCGCGTCGCCCCTATGCTGGCGAAGGCAGTACGGCGAGCAGCAGCGGAACAAACCCGTATGCTAATTTCCAGCGGCCCACCACCAATAGCGCAGGAAACTATGGCTCGACGCAAGGCACGAATACCAGCAGTACAAGTACGGCGGGCGTTGGCAACAGCAGCGCAAGCAGCTATGGCACGCGTCCCGCGAGTGGAACGGCCACAAGTGCAACGGCTGGCACAGGCAGTACCGCCGGAACATACGGCACAGGCACGGCTGGTGCGTCCTCCACGGGTTACGGGGCCACAACGGCCCGGAGAACCGGCGCGAGCAGCTACGGAACACGGACTTCCAATGGTGTCTCGGCTGGGGCCCACAGCGGAACGCCTGGCACCCAGGGCGGAGCGCAGACGCCGTCCACTGCGAAGCCGTCTGGAACCGGCATCTATGGCCAACCGACAGGCAGCACCGTGAAGCCGGGGGCAAGCAACGCGGACAGCGCGCCCGCTGCCAGCGGCATGCCTGGTGACACGACGCCGGCATCTCATGCCTCTGGCGCGCCGGTAACACCTGCGCAGCCCAAGCCCACAGGGGCATCAGCCTATGGTTCCCAGCGCAGGAGCGCCGCAAACGGACAGCCTGTACGCCGCGCTCCCAGCCAGGACAACGTGGACTTCCATCAGGACAACGATAGCGATCTCTAAGATGACATAACCCAAATACAAAGCGGGCGCTCCCTGGAAAAAGTGGAGCGCCCGCTATTCTTTTTGTATGGGAGATAGAATGCCTCGTGAGAGGTACTGTTCCCCGGCTATACCTTTCCCTGAAGAAAACAGCCTGAGCAGGTTTCGTGTAGATCAATTTCAATGGAAACCATGCTTCTCACAAGAAAAAAGAAAAAAGCAGGCGGATGCCTCGAAAAAAATCCAGATAGCATCTGCCTGCAAATAGCATCGATGATCGCAGAGAAAATATTGGGATGTTTACGGGGTGCCGGGTTGCTGGGCAGGATCAGCTCTATCTTGCGGGGAAGGCTTGTCAGAAACAAATTCACGTTTCAAGTCGTCCACCTGATCGTGAATACGCTGCATGCGCTGATCCAGCAGCGCTATATCCGTGGCGGTCTGCACCAGCTCATCGGAGATGCTGGCCGGTATGGTGGGAATGGCCTTGTAGCGCAGCTGATGCTCCAGTGTGGCCCAGAAGTCCATGGCGATGGTGCGAATCTGTACTTCCACGGGCACGAGCAATTTTCCCACGGACAGGTAAATGGGTACCTGAATAATCAGATGCAGGCTGCGGTAGCCGTTTTCCTTCGGTTCGCGGATATAGTCCCGCGTACGGATCAAGCGCACATCATCCTGCTGGAGCAAAAGGCGCGCAACGGTATATATATCATCCAAGTAGGAACAGATGACCCGCACGCCGGCAATATCCGTCAGGAAACTGATGGCTGCGTCCATGGTGACAGGGAGCTGCTTGCGCTGCAATTTCTCCACAATGCTTTGCAGGGACTTCAAACGTGTCTGCATGTGATGGATAGGATTGCGGCGGTGACGCATTTGAAACTCAGCGTCCAGGTTTTCCAGCTTGGTTTTCACCTGCCGGATAGCGGACTCATAACGGCACTGTACGGCGAAAAAGTCATCCACCAGCTTTTGAAATTGATCGGCAATTTGCGGAACCGTGGATTCTTCAAAGGAAGCCATTGCTTGTTAGGTCACCTCCTGAGGCACAAGCGAAACGGGAGCGGGGGAAAGGGGCAATGCTACCCGGAAGGTAGACCCTTTACCGGGGGTGGAACGAACGTGAATTTCGCCGCCGGATTGCGCAATAATCTTTTTGACAATGCACAGGCCCAGACCGGAACCTTCCCGGGAATGGGAAGTATCTCCCTGGTAAAAGCGTTCAAAGATGCGGCTCATGGTATCCTTATCCATGCCGCAGCCATGATCCGTGATCTCCACGTAAACCTGATCGGTCGCATAGCAGCTGATCTGAATCACGCCGTCCTGGGAAGAAAACTTTATGGCGTTGGCCAATAGATTGATCCATACCTCGGCCAATAATTCCTCGTGGGCGGTTACGGTGGTAGGGGAAAGATCCAGCTCCCAGTTGATGGCCTTGCTTTCCCAGGTGGGCTCCAGCTGCACAACCATGCGCCGAAGCTGCTCGTCCAGGGCGTATGGCTTGGCTTCGGTTACGGGCACGCGGTCCAGGCTGCTGAGTCGCAGGAGATTTTGCGACAGGTGGCTTAGACGCTGGGATTCATCGGCAATAATGTCCACATATTCACGCCTGGTGGCCTCGTCCAGCCCCTCCGACTGAAGCAGCCGGGCGAAGCCCAGGATGGAAGCGATAGGCGTTTTCAACTCATGGCTTACGTTGGAGATGAAGTCCTTTTGCAAATATTCATTCCGGGCCAATGCCTCCACCATGTCGTTGAAATTTTTCATCAGGCAACTAAGCTCATCCCGGCCGGAGGCAGCCACACGCACCGTGAAGTCTCCTTGGGCCACTTGCTGCGTGGCTTTTCGCAGGCGTGCAATGGGGCTGGCAATCCTCCCGGAAAACGCCATCCCCAACAGCATCAAGGCCATCAGAAAGAAAAGAATCGAGAAAAAGAACCGCAGGATGGACATGTGCTGTAAATTGTAATTGGCCATTGGCGCAATGCGGGCCAGGCGGTCACCAATGCGCACATAGGTCACAGGCAAAGCGGAGAAATTCCCCTCCCGGGTAACTACCAGCTGATTGTCCAGCGCTTCCAGCTCCTGTGCGGTCAGGTGTGCGTCGCTTTCCGAAACCAGACGAATGGTCAGCGAACTGTTGGCTGCCAATGCGGCGATTTCTTCCATAGGCAGGTCGGTCTTTTGCTCCAGGCCCAGCAGATAAACAGCGGCATAGCGCTCGCTGGCCTCCAGCTCATCCAGCACGTTATAATTACTGACCACGTAGGAGGCAATCGAGGCGAGGATAGCCGCAAGGATCACGCAGAAAAAGAAGGAACGCGTCACTTTGCGGCGGAACGTAAGCTTATCCGCTTGGCTTTTCATGCGACTTTTTCGGCCTTATAGCCCAGGCCGCGGACGGTCACCAGTGTGAAATCAGGGAAGATTTCGCACTTTTCCCGCAGACGGCGGATGTGCACATCCACGGTACGCTCATCGCTTTCGGCGTCCATTCCCCAAATTTCATCCATAAGCTGACGGCGAGTAAAAATTTGCTTGGGGTAGCTCAGCAGCTTATATAGCAGATAGAACTCCTTTTTGGGCAGCTGCAACTCCGTATCGCCACGGGTAACGGTGAGCGTATCATAATTCAGCACGGTTTCGCCCACCTGCAGCTGGTGGCTGGTGACAGCCTGCGCGCGGCGGAGCAGCGCCCCCACGCGCATGAGCAGTTCATCCAGATCCACCGGCTTTACCATGTAGTCATCAACCCCCAGGGAGAACCCCCGGCGCTTGTCCTCCAGGGTTTCACGGGCGGTTACCATAAGCACCGGAAGCAGGGGGTAGCTCTGTCGGATCTGCTCGGTGAGGGTATAGCCGTCCATAACAGGCATCATAATGTCGGCAATGACCAGGTCAGGCAGCGTGCGCTCCATTTCTTCCAGGGCTTCCTGCCCGTTGGCTGCTTGCAGCACGCGATAGCCGTTCATATGCAGATAGGCCGTCATCAGCTTGCGCAGGTTCTGGTCATCTTCCACCACAAGAATCGTAAACAAACCGGTCCTCCTCTCTTGCCAGGGTGAGACATATTGCCACAGGGGCGAGAGAGAATCCGCGCCCCGCTACCGTTATTGTATCACATGCTGCGGAGGGCATCAATGGGGTTCAACCGGGAAGCCTTGCGCGCGGGGGCCCATCCAAAGATGATGCCCACTGTGGCGGAGAAGAGGAATGCCAGAAGAATCGCGCCTGTGGACAGCTCGAAGTCCACCTGAAGCCATACCGCAAAGAGCAGGGAGAGCAAATTCCCCAGCAAAATGCCGATGATGCCGCCCAGGAGGCTGAGCATCACAGCCTCCAGCAGAAACTGCATCTGAATGGTTTTCGGACGTGCGCCCAGCGCCTTGCGCAGGCCAATCTCCGTGGTCCGCTCTGAAACGGAAACCAGCATCATGTTCATAATGCCGATGCCGCCCACCAGCAGGGCAATGGAGGCGATGCCAGCCAGCATGGTGGTCATCATACCCAGCATGGTATCCATGGTGTCCAACAGGGATTCCAGGTTAATAATGCGATAGGCATCGTCTTTGTAGTTGAACGCGGCGTTCAGCACCCCTTCCATATCGTCGATGGTTTCATCCGTGCGGTCGGTATCACGGATGTAAACGCCCAGGGAGGTAACACTGTTGGAGTGAATCATCCGCTGTGCCGCTTGAAAGGGCAGAATGACCTTGCCGTTGTCTCCAGAGGAAAACATGACGCTCATGACATCGCTGGAGTCATCGCTGAGCAAGCCGACGATGGTAAACCGCTGGCCGCCCACAATCAACGTTTGCCCCAGGGGATTTTCCCCGGGATAGAGCGCGGCGCGGAGCGTGGCATCGATCACGCAGACGTGGCTGTTGCGGTCCATGTCCATGGGCGTTAATCCGCGCCCGGCACTGATCAAATCGTCCGTGCGCTGAAAATAGACCGCGTTGCGACCCTCGATGGTGATATCCTCCGCCAGGCGTTGGCCATTGGAAACGTGCCGGGTAAAGGAAACGGTGGGGTCCAGGCTTTCAACATTTTCCAGCGCGCTCAAACGTTCCAGATCAGCCTCGGTAAGGCCGCTTTTCAGCGCTGTGCCGCTGACAGAGATGGAAACCTTGCCAGCACCCAGCTCGGAGAACTGGCGGGTCATTTCATGGGTGGCGCTCTCCACCGTGGTGATCAACGCGATGATGGCCGTAACGCCGATGACAATGCCCAGAATCGTTAAGAAGGAGCGCATCTTATTGGCGCGTATATTCTGCCAGGACATGCGCAGGCTTTCCTTAAGCATCCTCAATCCCTCCCTCGCTGAGGACACCGTCCAACAGGCGTAAAATACGTTTGGCATGCCGGGCAATGTTGCTGTCGTGGGTAATCATCAGGATGGTATTCCCTTCTTCATTCAGGTCATGGAAAAGGGACATGACCTGCTTGCCGGTTTGCTGGTCCAGTGCGCCGGTGGGTTCGTCCGCCAGAAGAATGGCAGGGTTATTGCACAGTGCCCGCGCAATGGCCACACGCTGCTGCTGCCCGCCGGACAGCTGATTGGGGTAGTGGTGCAGCTTTTCCTTAAGGCCAACGCGAACGAGCATTTTTTCCGCCAGGGCAGCCCGCTCATGGACCGGCACACCGCTGTAAATCAAGGGTAATTCCACGTTGCTCAGGGCATCCAGGCGTGGCAAAAGTTGAAAGGACTGGAAGATAAAGCCGATTTCCTTGCTTCGTACGCCAGCCAGGGCATCCTCGTCCAGCCCGCCCACATCCCGGCCATGGAGAATATAGGTGCCGGAGGTGGGTGTATCCAGGCAGCCGATAATGTTCATCAGTGTGGACTTGCCGGAACCGGAAGGCCCCAGCACAGCCACAAACTCGCCTTTGGATACCTCCAGGTTGATCCCCTTCAGTACGGTTTGCTTTTCGCCGCCCATTTCATAAACTTTGGTGATGTCACGCATGACAAGAATTTTTTCATCCATGGGACTTACCTCAGCTCAGTGCCCATGTTCATCATGGGGTAGGTCAGGGTTTTGGGAATCAAAATGGTTTCGCCGCTCTTGACCCCATCCTTGATTTCCACAATGGTACCGTTGTTAATCCCCAGCAATACGGATTGCCGGACAATTTCATCCCCCCGCGAATAGCAATAAACGTAAGGCTTGTTGTCCTCATCGTATTGAATGGCGTCCATGGAAACCGTGGTGGCGTTCAGTGCGCTTTCCCGCAGCACGGAAACCTCGCAGGTGAGGCCCATGACCAGGCTGCCATCCTGCGGCACAGCTATTTCTACCACATAATAGGCAACGTCGTTCTCCACGGTTGCTTCCTGGGCAATCCGGGTAATTTCGCCCTGCAGCTGTGCGCCCGTGGCCTGCACGGTGATGGAAACTTCCATGCCCTTGCTAAGCGCAGAAATATCATACTCGTCCACCTTGATTTTCAGCACCGGGTGGGCATAGTCCGCCACGCGGAACAGTTCATCCCCGGCGGTGTATGCATCATCGGCTTTCACATAGATATCCGAGATGGTGCCATCCATGGTCGATTCGATTTTGGAGCCGCTCTTGGGTTGCAGTACGGCTTCCTCGTCTTCCACCAGGTCGCCCTCCTGCTTGAGCAGTTCCTTTACGGTGCCGCGGCCGGTGGCATAAACAACCTGCGCGTCTCCGGGCTCCAGGTTGCCGGAAAAAGTATAATAGGTAATAATATCCTGGGTACGGGCAATTTCCTCGGTATACTGATTGCCCTTTTGCCCCCCAAAGAACAGCACGGCAAGGACAATGACTACCGCCAGGATCATCAGACCAAGTATCCATTTCAAAAGCTTGTGTGATGTACGCATGGTAATCCTCCTTTTTCCATTCATGCCCATGATTCTATACGCGGCAGATGAACTGCGTATGAATTGTATACCCATGGGGCAAAAAGAAACAGCCCCCCGCTTTGCCAAAGAGGCTGCCATGGGGCTGAATGTTTGGGTAAGCGGTGTGACTTAGGCGTTTCCGGCCAGGATATCCAGGCCGCGCTCTTCCTGAAATTGATTGGTATACAGCTGATAGTAATATCCGCGTTTGGCAATCAGCTGCTGGTGAGTGCCGTCCTCGGTAATCTTGCCGTGCTGGATCACCAGAATTCTGTCCGCGGAGCGCACGGTGGACAGCCGGTGAGCGATAATGAAGCTGGTGCGTCCGGCCAGCACCGTTTGAATGGCATGCTGGATAATCTGCTCCGTCTCCGTATCCACCGAGGAGGTGGCCTCGTCCAGTACAAAGAGCGCAGGGTCGCACAGGATTGCCCGGGCAAAGGAAATCAGCTGCTTTTGCCCGGTGGACAGCCGGTTACCGCCTTCGCCCACCTGGGTGTCATAGCCGTTCTCCATTTTCAGGATGAAGCCTTCGGCGTTTACCATTTGTGCTGCGCGCCGTACTTCCTCATCTGTGGCCTCCGGTTTGCCATAGCGGATATTGTCTGCCACGGTGCCGCTGAAAAGGTGCGGGCTTTGCAGCACATATCCCAGGTTGCTTTGCAGCCACAGCTGGCTGCGCTGGCGGTAATCCACGCCGTCGATACAGATGCTGCCTTCCGTGGGCTCATAGAAGCGGCACACCAGGTTCACGATGGTGCTCTTGCCGCTGCCGGTTTCACCCACCAGGGCGATGGTCTGCCCGGCCTTGACCTCCAGATTGAAATGGGAGAGCACCTGTTCCCCGTCCTTGTAGCGGAAAGACACGTCCCGGAAGCTCACGTCTCCATGCAGCTTGGGCCAGTTTTCGCGCTTGGGGTGAAAATTATCCCCAAATACCGCCACAACCTCCGGTGAGTCCACGATGTCCGGCTCCGTTTCCAGCAGGGAAAGAACCCGCTCGGCTGCCGCCTGGGAGGACTGCAATTCCGCAAAGATCCGTGCAATATCCCGCACAGGCTGGAAAAACTGCACCGTATAGCTGACAAACACGTTCACCGTGCCCAAGGTCATGGCCCCAAGGAGCACGTCCTGGCCGCCTTTCCAAAGGGCATAGGCGGTGGCCAGAGATCCCAGGGATACCACAATGGGCAGGAAGAGCGCCGACAGCGTGGCCGCGCGGATGGATGAGGTGCGCATGTTGTGCGCTACTTCGCTGAATTCCTCAATATTCATTTCCTCGCGCACCAGGGTTTTGGTGGTCTTGGCGCCGTTGATGCCTTCATTGAAACCGGCCGTGATCTGGCTGTTGGTTTTGCGTACCTGACGGTAAGCCGCCAGAATGCCCTTCTGGAATTTCCAGGAAATTACCGCCAGGGGCGGCAATACCAGGATCACCACCAGCGCCAGTTTCCAGTTCAGCAGGAACATCTGCACGGAGCAGCATACCAGGAATACCGCGCCCCAGCACAGGTCCAGCAGCGACCAGCCGATGGTATCCGCCAGGCGCTGCGTGTCATTGGTCAGCCTGCTCATCAGGTAGCCCACGGGCATGCGGTCATAGTAGGAAAAGGGAAGCTCCTGAAGCTTTTGAAATCCCATGCGGCGGATGGTGTAGCATGTGCCTGTTTCCACATACCCGCTCTGCCGTAGAAAGACAAAGATGCTTATGACCTGTATGGCCAACAACCCCAGATACAGGGCAATGAACCCCGGAATACCCGCCGTGGCCTGCCCGATAATAAAGTTATCAATGGCGTAGGAGGTCATCAGGGGGAAGATCACGTCCAGTATGGCGGATATGGCCATGAACGCACCCACAAGATAGAGATTTTTGTGGAAGGGTTTGGCAATGTGCAAGAGCTTCTTCCACAGGTTTAGATCGAATCGCTTGGTATAATCCTCTTCCTGAAAGGCCTGCATTAGTTGCTCACCTCGCTTGTGGTCTGGAGGGCATCGCGGCTCAGCTCCTCCTCCAGCACGTTTTGAATGTTGTTGATGCGCTGATACAGTCCCGGACGCGCGCAGAGCTCCGCGTGGGTTCCCTGGTCCACAACGCGCCCATCTTCCAATACCAGGATGGAATCCGCCTGAGAGAGTGTGGTGATACGATGGCTGATAATCAGTGTGGTCATGCCCTTCTGCCGCTGCTTCAGCGCGGCGCGGATCTGCGCGTCGGTTTCCGTATCCACGGCGGAAAGGGAATCGTCAAAGATCAGGATATGGTTGTCCTTTAGCAGCGTCCGCGCAATGGCCACCCGCTGCTTCTGTCCGCCGGAAAGGGTTACGCCACGCTCGCCCACCAGGGTGTCCCAGCCCTGGTCGCTCTGGGTGATGAATTCTTCCGCGCAGGCCACCCGTGCAGCGTCCACAATGCGGTCCTGCATGGGTTGGCGCAAGGCGATGCCCACGTTGTCCCGGATGCTTTTGCTGTACAGGAAGGGCTCCTGGAGAATAAGCCCCACATGGCTGCGCAGGTATTCCCGGTCAATTTGGGAAAGGGGAACGCCACCAATGGAAATGGTGCCGCTGGTGGGCTCGTACAACCTTTGCAGCAGGTACATCAGCGTACTTTTGCCGCTGCCTGTGCCTCCAAGCACGGCGACGGTTTTGCCCGCGGGAATGGTGAAAGTCACATCCTTGAGCACCGGTGCGTCCTGGTCATAGGCAAAGGTTACATGGTCGAACACGATATCCCCATGGAGGTCAGGCTTGAGGGCATTGGGTTCTTCTGGCTCCGCGGGTGCGGACAGGATTTCCTGGATGCGTTCCATGGAAACCAGGCTCTTGCCTGCGTCGGAAAGGGTACGCCCCAGCTGCCGGATGGGGAAGAGCAACTGCCCCACATAGGTAGTGAAGATAATCAGCGTGCCCACGGTGATTTCTCCACGGCTGGCATAGATGACGCAGATGAGCAGCGTAACCATGGACTGGAGCATGCTCAGCGCATCGCCGCCGCCCCAATATACGGCAAGCAAATCGTTCAGGTGCTTTGCCTTTTTGCGGAAGTCACTGCTGGCGGCATCAAACTTTTCCACTTCCCGTTGCTGCTGCCCAAAGGCACGTACCACACGTACCCCGGAAAGGTTTTCCTGCAGCACGGCGCTCATTTTGCCTTCCGCCTCGTCCATTACCCGGAAGCCCTTGTGTACCTTGCGGAAAAACCACATGGCAAACAGGAACAACGCCGGTACCAGCACCATGGAATACAGGGTAATGGATACATTTTTCCCCAGCAGAATGATCAGCGATAAGGTAACCAGCAGCAGCGTGTTCACCACTTCCATGATCTGCACGGAAAGGAAGCGGCGGATGGTTTCCACATCGCTGGTGCAGCGCTGAATGAGATCGCCGGTGGTCGCCCGCACATGGTAGGAGAAAGGCAGCCGCTGCAGATGGCTATACAGCTGTTCCCGCAGTGTCAGGGCGATATTCTCGCTGGCCACTGCGCTCAGACGCCCCTTAAAAAAGGTGAATACGCCATTGAGCAGATTCAGCCCCACCAGGATTGCGCCCATAATCCATAGGTTTTCCCGGAGGAATGCTCGTCCGCCCAACGCGCGTATGGGCTGCAGCAGCCAATCCGGCAGGGTGGAGGGAACGGTGCCCAGCACGCTGTCCACGGTTTCCGCCAGCAGCACCGGGGTGGCAAAGCTGATGAGTACCATCATCACCGTGCCAAGCATTGCACCCAGAAAGCACCAGATATTCTGGCGGATCAATTCCAGCATGCAGGCTACCGGCTTTTTCCGGTTGAGTTGCATAGGGGAGGGACCTCCTTTAAAAATAGAATCATCAGCGCACGCACAAGGCATGTGCCGGCGTTTGACAACAAAAAAGCATCGGCCGCTCAAGATTTTGCAGCCGATGCTGTTATGCGCAGGACATAGCAAAGGACAAAACTATTTTATCCCTCTCCTGAGCGCAAAAGGCCGCAAAATACGCAGGCAAACAGACTCCGCCCCTGCGGTGTATGCATTGGATTCCCGGGTCTTCACGATCAACTTGCGCATGTATGCGGCCTCCTTTCTTCAAATTTTTGCCTTCGTTACGGCTCAATTAGTGTAGCCCATGAACATATTGTTTGTCAAGAGCCTTTTTGCAAAAATCTTCCAAAAATGTATGAGCTTTCACCGAAACCAAAATTTCCAGGGAAGGATTCCCACGCGGGGGCGGCGAATATCTCAACAACTTTTGCCGCGCATGCAAGCGTTGAAAACATCCAAAGGAGAGCATATCATGAACGTTGGATTTATTGGACTTGGTATTATGGGAAAGCCAATGGCACGGAACCTGTTGCGGGCGGGGTATAAGGTGTATGCCTATGACATCGTGGGCAGCAGCGTGAATTGTGTGGCCCAGGATGGCGCGGTGGCCTGCTCCACCGTGGGAGAGGTATGCCGTGCCTGCACTACGCTGATTACCATGCTGCCCAATGGGCCCGAAGTGCGCAGCGTGGTGATGGATCCTGGCGGGATCTATGACAGTGCCGCGCCAGGAACGCTGCTCATTGATATGAGCTCCATCGCACCCGGCGTCAGCAAGGAGCTCAACGCTGCATTGGCGCAAAAAGGCATTCATATGCTGGACGCACCGGTTTCCGGAGGCGAACCCAAGGCAGTGGATGGTACGTTGGCCATTATGGTGGGGGGAGAACAGGAAGATTACGACCGAGCTTTGCCCCTGTTTCAGGTGCTGGGCTCCAGCTATCAACTGATTGGCGGACCGGGGAGCGGCAATACATGCAAGCTAACCAACCAGATTATTGTGGCGGTCAACATTGCGGCGCTGAGTGAAGGCATGATGCTGGCCAAAATGGCGGGAGCCGATCCAGAAAAAGTCTTTGAGGGCATACGCGGAGGGCTGGCCGGCTCTGCGGTTATGGAGGCCAAAGCGCCCATGATGCTAAGCGGTAACTTTGCTCCCGGCTTCCGCATCGATTTGCACGTGAAGGATTTGAACAATGCCTTGGAAACCGGGCACCTATTCCATGCGCCATTGCCTTTGACGGAAATGGTACAGGAGGTACTCAAAAAGTTGTCTGCCCAGGGTGAAGGCAACTGTGACCACAGTGCCCTGGTGAAATACTATGAGGAATGGACGGGCGTTTTCCTGGCACAAAATCAGACGAAGAAAATCGATACGGAAAGGAAAGCGTAATCAAGGCCCGTGGGACCTTGATAGGCGCGTGAGAAGGTATGAAAATCATTTTTGCTTCGGATTCTTTCAAGGGTAGCCTTAGTGCGACGCGTATTACACAGCTGCTTCAGGAGGAAGCGGAAGCTTGTTTTCCAGGAATGGAAGGCGTATGCGTGCCCGTGGCGGACGGCGGAGAGGGCACGGTGGATGCGTTGCTGCTGGCGCTGGGAGGACAGCGGCGAAGGGTGCAGGTAACCGGCCCCCTGGGAGAAAACGTATGGGCCACTTATGGCGTAACGCCCCATGGAGTGGCGGTAATGGAGATGGCACAGGCTTCGGGCATTACTTTGCTGGATAGAAAAGATCCTTTGCAGGCTACTTCCCGGGGAACAGGTGAAATGTTGGCGCATGCGCTGCAGGCAGGGGCACAGGAAATCTTGCTGGGCATTGGTGGCAGCGCCACCAACGACGGCGGTATGGGCATGCTGGAAGCGCTGGGTGTGCGATTCTATGACGCCGACGGGAACATCCTGGCCGGATGTGGTGCGGCGCTGGGAAAAGTGCGCCGCGTGGATCCTGCAGGGATGTTGCCGCAGGTACGCGCCGCGCATATTACGGTGATTTGCGATGTTTCCAATCCCTTGCTGGGTCCCACAGGCGCTACGGCGGTGTATGGCCCGCAAAAGGGCGTCACCCCCGAGCTCATGCCTGTGCTTGAGGCAGGCATGACGAATTATGCCCATGTGTTGGAGCATACCCTGGGCTGTGACCTTGCCGGTCAGCCAGGGTATGGGGCAGCCGGTGGCATGGGCGCGGCCCTGGGCGGCGTATTGGGCGCAAGCCTTCGCCGGGGCATTGACGCAGTGATGGACGCCGTGAACTTTGATGGGCTGTTGGAGGGCGCCGATCTGGTGATTACGGGTGAAGGATGCCTGGACAGGCAGTCGGTTGCCTATGGGAAAGTGATTGCCGGCATTGCGGAGCGCGCCGACCGTAAAGGAGTCCCCGTCTGCGCATTGGTGGGCAGCATGCGTCCTGGAGCGGAAGCTTTCCTGGAAGGGGCGCCAAGCCACAGCGTGATGACCACCGTCAACGGCGTTATGCCCTTGGAGACGGCCATGGACCAGGCAGAGACGCTATATCGCAGCGCTGCCCAGCGCATGTTCCGCTTGCTGAGCATGGGAATGCAGTGCAGGAAAGAAAATCTCTGACGGATTGAACTGCTTGCCGGTATACAAGCAGCGCATGTTCATGAAACTTTCATAGCCGCTTCATGGTAGGTTCATCCAGTATGGCTATGATTACACCATCAAGATTCCCCCGCGGTACCCAAACACCGGCGGTTCGGGGGAACGCCGCCGATTATATTCCGCCCGGGATACTCTCCTTCTCCCGGACGGGTTTTTTTTATGGTACGAATTCCCAAAGTCAAGCATAGAAGCCATTTGTCGCAGATGGCCTGGCTGGAAACCTCCTTCGGACGTTGTTGCATTTGGCTTGACAATTCAGGGTATATTCCTGCGGAAGCGGCGTACACTTCCCATGAGGAGGGATGTGGGATGGAGTTGGCTTCCGGAAAGCCAAAGTTTACATGGAAGTCCCTGGTGGGACTATTGGTGGTTACTTTGGGGCTGGCAGGCCTTTCAGGATTTTTAACACGGGACAGCATGGACGTGTATCAGACATTGAATCTGCCGTCCTTTGCTCCGCCTGGATGGGCGTTTCCCGTGGCATGGGGAATCCTGTATCCGGTGATGGCCATTGCAGCGTGGCTGACGCTGCGCAGCAGTACGGGGAATGTGCTGCCCATTCTGCTGCTGTATGGAGCGCAGTTGCTTGCCAATGTGATCTGGCCGCTGCTGTTTTTCTTACAGCGAGCCTGGGGGTTGTCGTTTGTCTGGTTGCTGCTGGTTTTCGCCCTGGCATTGGTGACGTGCATCCGCTTTTTCAAGAGCAGCCGATGGGGTGGCGGCCTTATGATGCCTTATCTGGCGTGGTTGGCCTTTGCGGCTGTACTGAACTTTTCCATAGCAAGGCTCAACCCGCAGTAACCAGGGCGCATTTCCAGGCCATACCGGTGTTTCAACGAGATGCACTTGCCTTTGTGGAAACCATTCAGCCTATCAAAGGACTTCCAAGATGTGGGAAAACATTGCTTTGCAAGCAAAATCACTGTTTCCGATGCCTGCAAAGGAGATGTGCGCAAATACAGTCAGAGGGGCTGTGGCCTCTCTGATACCTTTATGTTGGGGCGGGTTACAAGGATTGCCTCAGCGGGGGGGATCAGTGTATAATATCCGCTGGGGAAGCCCGCAAGTGGCGTTATCAAAGCACAAAGGAGCATACATCCATGCATTACAAGACTGAATGGAGCGAAGCACCATCGAAAGGGCAGAAGGGACTGCACTGGCAGCAACGGTTGATTGCTGTTTTGCTGCTGTGTACCATCTGGGCTTTGCTGATGCCTGTGTATGTACACGCGGAAACGGAAGCAATTGACTATGCGCAGGCAGAAAACTGGGCTTATCGGGGGACGGATGCCACCAAGAAGGCGGATATCTTTTTTGTGTGTCCTACGGTGTATAGCGGAGAGCAGGGAAAATATCAGATGCCCTTGGACGACACCTCCGCCAAAGAAAGCTTCTTTGGCGCGACCAACATGGAAAAAGGCATTTATGATCCCTATGGCAGCTTTTATGCCCCTTATTACCGGCAAGTCGGCCTGAACGTTTACGAAATGCCGCTGGAGGACAGGGAAACATACCTGGAGTTGGCCTATGCAGATGTGAAAGCGGCGTTTCTCTATTATCTGGAGAACGACAACCAGGGCCGTCCCATCCTTCTGGCTGGGTTTTCCCAGGGGGCGGACCTGTGCCTCCGCTTACTAAAGGACTGCTTTGCTGATCCGGCTGTGAATGATTTATTGGTGGCGTGCTATGCCATCGGCTGGCGGATCACCCAGGAGGAACTCGCGGCCTATCCGCATTTGCGCTTTGCGGAAGGCGAGCAGGATACGGGGGCTATCATTGCTTTCAACAGCGAGTCGGAAGACGTCAATGATTCGCTGCTGGTTCCTGCGGGGATAAAAAGCTTGTGCATCAATCCCCTCAACTGGCGCACCGATGGTGTCCCGGCAGATAAAGCGGAAAATTTGGGAGCATGCTTTACGGATTACAGCGGAGCAATTGTTACGGAAATTCCACAACTAACGGGGGCGTATATCGACGAAACCCGGGGAACGCTGAAGGTTCCCGATGTAAACCCCGAAGATTATCCTCCCGTGCTGTCCCTCTTTGACCAAGGGGTCTATCATCTGTATGACTATCAATTCTTTTACAGAAACTTGCAGGAGAACGTGGGGGAACGTTTGGTTGCGTATCTGGCGTCCCACGGTGCGTGAGGAAGAGATCAAAAAAATGCCGGGCCGCTGACATGGATTATGCCAGCAGCCCGGTATCTGCATTTTATCTGTGGTGACAACAGCAGCAGGGATGCGCCACCTGAATCGGACGGCAATTTACCTTTCCACATCCGCAGTTGGCGGACGTGCAGATCCAGATGGCCGCAGAAACATCCGTTGTCGCTCCAGCCGCTGCGGCTTGCTCGGCAGCTGTGGGCAGTGCCCAGCAGCCGGATACACCAAATTGGCTGGCACAGGGATGAGATACATAACGCTGATAATACGTTGATTGCACTGTGTAGGCCTCCTTTTCGGGGAAGCTTGCGCTTCCGCTTTCAGCTTATGCTGCACTGCTCCATATGTTCATGCCAATGTGTCCTGCTAGCGGCCGCTACTTAAAAAAGCGGCTTCTGGCACGGATGCGCCATTAACCGCTCTCACAGTATGTCCATGGAGGTTTGAAAACTAGTTTCGCCCCGTATCTTCACGAAAGGCAGCGCCTTCCAGGCGAAGCAGAAAGCGTTTCATGTCCAGCCCCCCACCATAACCAATCAGGCTTCCATCCGCGCCAATGACCCGATGACAGGGAATGAGAATGGAAATGGGGTTGCGATGATTGGCCATGCCGATGGCCCGGGCAGCGCCCGGTTTTCCTAACGCCCTGGCCAGGTCACCATAGGAGCGCGTCTCTCCGTAAGGAATCTGTAGCAGCTGGGCCCATACGGCCTGCTGAAAGGGCGTACCTTGGGGACGCAGAGGCAAAGAGAAAGTATGGAGCGTACCGGAGAAATAGCTTTCCAGCTCCGCTTTTGCTTTGCAAAGCAAGGGATGCTGCGGAGCAGAAAGCGGCAATTCCGTGCGTTCCAGCAGGGTTAACGCTTCGCCTTGGGATTGCAGCAAAAGGTGCCCCACAGGGGAATCCAGCACACAGGCTTCCATGGGTCAGTCCTCGACAGTTTGGTCAAAGGGCAGGGACAGACGGTTGCTGCCATCTTCCCATAGGCGTTCCAGGTTATAGTAGGAACGTTCTTCCTGGTTAAAAATGTGCACAAGAATGCTGCCGTAGTCCATCACGATCCAGCGGCCTTCCGTGCCCCCCTCGCTGCGGCGCAGAATCCATCCGGCCTCGGCCATTTTCTCATCCACTTCATCGGCAAGCGCCTTGACCTGCGTAACATTCCGGCCGGAAGCGATGACCATGTAGTCGGTGATGACGGTCAGGTGTGCCACCTTGAGGGCGATGATGTCCTTTGCCTTCTTGTCGTATAGCCAGGAACCGATGGACTGAACCAGAGCGCTTTCGGTCATGAAACGATTCTCCTTTCCAACTATGCAAGGTTGATACATTCGCTTATATCTCAATTTTCTGTGCGGAACGAAGCCAGTCCACCACGGCCTGTGTGGTGGGATGCAGCGGCTTCCCGCCTTTTTTTACATATTTTGCCGTGCCTTCCAGGGACAGCAGCATGGCCCGGGGAAGAGACAGCTGCGCCGCTGCGCGCACCTGATCCAGCAGTGGATAGGGCGCACGGCCTGGCTCAATCTTGTCTGCCAAATAAACGACCATGTCCAGCTTGTTCATCCCAACCTTGCCGGTTGTGTGGCAGGAAATGGCCCGCAGCACCTCCGGGTCGGATACATGGTAGCTGCTTGCGGCCAGGAAAGCGCCGGCCACCGAATGAAGCAAGTTACCGCTTTCCAGCAGGGACGGGTCCTGGGTGAGGGCGTGCGCTTGACAAATGCGCTGCATTTCCTCCAGGGGCAGGCACTTGGCACAGTCATGCAATAAGCCAGCCGTTTCAGCCTGGTCGGGATCAAGCCCATGGATCAGGGCCAGGCGGCGTGCCGTAAAGGCAACCCCCAGGGAATGCGCGAAGCGCTTGAGCGACAATGCCTCCCAAAGCTGTCCCAGCCATGTGCGTCCCAGGTGCAGGCGGCTTTCCACTCCATACAGCCCGCAAACCCGGATATACTCCATCACAACCGGGGGAAGAAGCTCCGGTTCTTTTCCCAGGGCGAGCGCCTGCCGAATTTGCGTGGACGCAGTGTCCACCGGCTGCATGCGAATATAAGTAAAGCTGCCGCCCATTTCCGTAAGGCGCTTGCGCTCGTTTTCCATTTCCAGGGGAGAAGCGCTGCCCATGCGGGGACACACCAAAAAGGTGCATAAGGTCAGCACCTTCTCGTAGTTGCGCCAATGCTTGAGCTCCATGAGCGTATCGGCGCCGATCACATAATAAAACTGCGCTTTGGGATACTTTTCTTTCAAAAGGGTCAAAGTATCCACCGTATAGATGACGCCCGAGCGCTCCAACTCCAGCCGGGAAGGCACCATGGCAGGCTCCTGGGCAATGGCGGAGGCAACCATGCGATAGCGGTCCTCTGCGTCTACGACACCCTCGTGCTTGTGCGGCGGATTGCCTGTGGGAAGGAAGAGCACCTTGTCCAAATTTTCCTGCGCGGCCGCTGCCCGCGCCATGTCCACGTGTCCCTGATGGACGGGATTAAACGTGCCGCCCATGATACCGATGCGTTCCTTAGCCACAGAGCGCGAACCTCCTTTTGTATATTACCATTATAAACGATTTTGTAACACAAATAAAGGGTGAAATTTCGAAATGGGGTGAGAAAATGGAGCGATATCTTTCACGGTCCCCACAGGCAGGCTGGCTGGACGCGGTGGGCCTGCGCCTGGGCATATTGGCGGGCTGTGAAGTATGGTTTTTTGCACTGTGGGGCGTGGGATTACCGGCTATCCTGGCCGGTGGAGCGCTGGCGGCCATGATCTTCCTGGCGCTGCGGCTATTGAAAAAAAGGCGCGTGGTGCGCAAGGAGCAGGCCCTCCGCCGCCGGATCGGAGGAGAATTGGCCCTGGAGGAGCTGTTGTTGGCCCCTGCAAAGAAGGCCCACTTTCAGGTGGCATTGCTGGTAAGCGCCAAATGGCCTGTGGTGCTTTTGCGGGTTACAGAGGACGGGATGCTCTGCCGCTATGGAACGGAAACGTTGCTTGTTTCCTGCCTGGCCCTGCCACCGGAAGAATCGGCGGAGCCGGCGCATCTGCTGGCAATGCAGCGCGCCTGCCGCCGGCACCGGGCGGATCGTGGCGTTGTGTGCCTCACGTGTAAGTGTTCCGCGGCAGCCAAAAAGTATGCGGAGGATGACCTTTTCCCCCTGCGCCTGATGGAGCGGGAGGAATTGCTGGCGCTGGCCGGTCAGGCCTGGCCCGCCACGGACGAACAGCTGGTGGCCCTGGGAAAACGCAAGAAAAAAGGCTTTCCCCTGGCCGCGCTGCTGGAACGCATGCTGCGGCGGGAGAAAGCCAGAAGGTATGTCTTGTACGGTACCGGGCTGGTGCTGATGGGGTTGAGCATCGGCGGATGGTGGTACTTCACCCCTGGAGCGGCATGCATCCTGCTGGGAATCCTGTGCCGGTATCTGCCGCGCCGGACGGAGACACTCTAGGCTCTTCAGCCTTACTCCTGCACGAAGCGCTCCACCAGCGCAACCAGGGCGTCTACTTCCTCCTCCGTGTTGTAAATGCCCACGGAAGCACGGAGCGCGCCGGAACGCAGCGTGCCAAGCCAGGTGTGCATGGCCGGGGCGCAGTGGAGCCCGCCGCGCAGGGCAAAGCCGGCCTGATCCAGGCTATCGCTTAATGCTCCGCCGTCCATCCTGCGGGGCACAAAGGATGTGATGCCTACCCGCGGCGCATCGGGATGTCCCAGGCAACGAATCCTGGGGATATGCTCCAGCCCCTCCCGGAGGCGGCGGTTCAGTGCATCCTCATATTCACGGATTTCCGCCAGGTGCGCACGGACAAAGCGTATCCCCAGGAGCAGCCCGGCGATATTGGGCAGGGGAAGAGTCCCGCTCTCATAGCGGTCGGGAAGGCTCTCCGGCTGCTCCATGCTCTCGGAAACAGAGCCGGTGCCGCCGCGTATCAAGGGTTCTGGACAGACGCCGCGGCGCAGCACAAGCAGCCCAACCCCATGGGGACCCAACAGGCCCTTGTGCCCGGGCATGGCAATCATGTCTGCGTTCAAGGCGTGCAGGCTTACATCCAGCACACCCGCGGTTTGCGCCGCATCCACCAAAAGAGGTACGCCGTTCTCCTGACAAATGGCGCCCAAACGGCTTATGGGCTGGATCACGCCTGTCACGTTGCTGGCATGGCAAAGGACTACCAGGGCTGTCCTGGGCCCGATGGCACTTTGAAGCGTATGCGGCTGCAGGATGCCCATGGGGTCGGGCGTGAGGACACGCAGGGTAATTTGCCCCGTGGAGGCCAAGTGGTACAAGGGGCGCATGACGGCGTTGTGCTCGCCGTGGGAGCAAATCACCTCGTCACCCTGATGCAACGTGCCCAAAATGGCAAGGTTCAGTGCCTCCGTACAGCTGGGGGTAAAGATCACCTGCTCGGAGGATTCAGCACCCAGCAGCTGAGCGGCTTCCTCCCGGCAAGCTTGTACAACCCGGCCTGCGCACAGGGATAAGCGATGCCCGCTGCGCCCGGGATTGGCTCCCAGCTTTTCCAGGGTGCCTGTCATGGCGCGGATGACCTGGGGTGGCTTGGGAAAGCTGGTGGCGGCGTTGTCAAAATAAATCATAGCCATCTCTCCTTTGGCGGAAATCCAACGGTAAACGCACCGCTGCGGCCGCGGTGGTATATCCTATGGAGGAGGGGAGGAGGAATTGACATGAGAGAAGAAATTTTTGGTATTGCTTCATTCCGTTCCCGGCAGCAGGTGATGCAGCTGGAGTCTGCGCTGCGCCGCATGGGGGTCCCGGCCAGCATTGTAACTACGCCCCGGGACGTATCCCTGGGATGTGGACTTTCGGTGCGCTTTGAGCTATCGGATGCCAGCGCGGTTCGTGACGTGTATCAGCATACGCGCCCCGGAAATCTGATCGGCTTTTACCAGGTGCGTCGGGACATGCATGGAGAAACCAGCGTCTATCCCTTACGTATGGAGGATATAAGACCTTACTGAAAAAATGGCGCGGCCATGCCTTGCGGCCGGATCAGGCGGACCGCTACCACAGCTGAGCAGGCTGCCGGTAGGGGATATTTTTCTGTACTGGCCATCTTGCATCCGGCAAGAATAGCGGTATAATATAGAAATCTGCGAAAGAAAGAGGGCATCCATCATGCTTTTTTCCAAAGAGGATCTGCGCCGCCTGCTCATGCCGCTCATGTTGGAGCAGTTGCTGGCTGTTACCATCGGCATGATGGATACCATGATGGTTTCCACTTGCGGGGAAGCCGCAGTGTCGGGAATCTCCCTGGTAGACTCCATTAACGTCCTGCTGATTAACATGTTCTCCGCGCTGGCCACCGGCGGTGCGGTGGTAGCTTCCCAATATCTGGGACGTAAGGAACGGGAAAACGCCAGCATGGCATCCAAGCAGCTTTTTTATACGATCCTGCTGGTATCCGGTACCATTATGGTGATTTTTTTGGCACTGCGGTATCCGCTGCTAAAACTGATCTTTGGACACATCGAAGCGGCCGTCATGGCCAACGCGGAGACATATTTCCTTATCACGGTAATTTCCTATCCATTCCTGGCGCTCTACAATGCCTCCGCAGCGCTGCTCCGCGCCATGGGCAATGCCAAGGCATCGCTGATGACGTCCCTCATCATGAATATTATCAATGTGGTGGGAAATGCCATCTTGATTTATGGCTTCGGCTGGGGCGTGGCAGGTGCCGGCATCGCAACCCTGGCCTCCCGCATTGTGGGCGCGGCGGTAATGCAAAAGAGCCTGAGCAAGCCGGACAACCTGATACCGTGCCCCAATTTTCGCAAATTTGAATGGCGGGGGGATATGGTAAAGCGCATCCTTTCCGTGGGTGTGCCCACGGGGCTGGAGAGCGGCTTTTTCCAGCTGGGAAAGCTGGTGCTTTTGCGTATGGTGAGCACCTTTGGTACGGCCAGCATTGCGGCCAACGCAGTGGGCAACAGCCTCACGACGCTGCAGGTACTGCCGGGCAACGCTATTGGTTTGGGCATGGTAACGGTGGTGGGGCGTTGCGTGGGCGCAAAAGAATTCGGCCAGGCGCGTACCTATGTGAAAAAGCTCATGCTGATGGCTTACGGCTATATGAGCGTACTGAACGTGGTGCTCCTGATCTGCACGGGCTGGCTAACGGGACTGTATAACCTTACCCCGGAGGCCGATGCCATGGCCAGACAGATTATTATCATTCATGGCATCGGGAGTATTTTCCTCTGGCCCACGTCCTTTGTGCTGCCCAACGCACTGCGCGCTGCCAATGACGCACGGTTTACCATGACGGTTTCATGCATTTCCATGGTGCTGTTCCGCATTGTGTTCGGGTTTTTACTGGCACAGCAGTTTGGCATGGGGGTTATTGGCGTATGGCTTGCCATGCAGATCGACTGGGTGTTCCGGATCATATGCTTTGTGTGGCGCTTTCTTAGTGGAGTATGGGAGAAGAAACAGCTTATCTGATTCCGCGCGGTGCAAACGTGGCATGGTAGAGCCCGCCTGAACTTGATATGGACTGGCCTTTGCGGGCAAAATGCACGCTCCATCAAGTGAGCTTTCCATGCGTGCAGGGAGAGAGGCTGCGACGCTTTTGGATGCCTTCCCAGGGAATTGGTTCACATAAGCCTTTCGGATAAAATTTCCATGGAAAACTTTCTGCCTTTCCGGGCACGCTATGCCCACAGAAAGGTGGAGTGTTGCCATGCTGAAAAGGAAAACCCGCTTCGCGGCGCTGCTGTTGGCCGCTGCGCTATTCATCCCTTCCCTGGCCGCGGCGGCGCCGCTGGAAGACGGCCTGCCCATTGAAATCACCTCGCCCGCGGTTATCCTGGCGGAGGCGGAAACCGGCACGGTCATTTTTGAGAAGAATGCTGACGAGCGGCGCGAAGTGGCTTCCATTACCAAGCTGATGACGGCGCTGCTTGTCTTTGAGGCACTGGAAGACAATGATATTGCCCTGACGGACCAGGTAACGGTTTCTCAGCGTGCCGCGGCCATGGAGGGCAGCCAGGCCTTGCTGGATGCCGACACGGACTATAAGCTGGAGGATTTGCTGCGTACCATGATTATGGCCAGTGCCAACGACAGCGCCGTGGCATTGGCGGAATACCTGGCCGGGACAGAAGAAAACTTCGTTCAGCGGATGAACGAGCGCGCTCAGGCCCTGGGTATGGACGATACCCATTATGTAAACTGTACCGGCTATCCCCAGGAGGGACAGTATACCACCGCGCGGGATGTCATGACCCTTTCCTGCGAGGTCAGCCGACATCCAGCCTATCATACCTATGCCAGCGTGTGGGTGGATACCCTGGTGCATCCCAGTGGCCGCACCACGGACCTGACCAATACCAACCGCCTGGTCCGCTTTTACGAGGGCTGCGATGGGTTCAAAACAGGGTCCACCGACGCGGCAAAGTATTGTGTCAGCGCAACTGCGGAGAAAAACGGCATGCGTCTGATTGCCGTGGTGCTGGGGTGCGAAAACAGCCAGACACGCTTTAACGAAGCACGCAGTATGCTGGAATATGGCTTTGCCACCTATCAGCGCGCTACCATTGCCCGCAAGGGTGACGCGCTGGGGGAGCAGCTCAAGGTCAACCGCGGCAGCGCGGAAAGCGTAGATCTGCTGCTGGGCAGCGGTCTGAGCATGCTGCTGCGCAATGGTCAGGCCAGCCAGCTGAAGATGGAGCTGGTGATCCCTGAAAGCATCGATGCCCCGGTGGATGCCGGGCAGGTAGTGGGCTTTGTGCGTGTGCTGCTGGGAGAAACGGTGGTGGCAAAGCTCAATGTCGTGGCGGCTTCCGCGGTACCGCTGCCGGGATTTATCGAAGGCTTTTTCCGCATCATCAACGCTTGGCGCTGAGGCTTGCAGGATCGCCTCTTTCGCGGTATAATGTACGGGCATTGCCCGCATCAACGCGAAAAGGGGGACGGAACGGTTGTCACGTATTCAGCAGTGGATTTCCATGCTGCAATCCGACCCGGTCGGATTTGTGCTTTATCTGTTTTACTTGCTGGTCACGGTGCTTTTGAGCCTGATTCTCCATGAGGTAGCGCATGGCTATGTGGCGTACCGCTGTGGGGATGCCACCGCGAAGTGGATGGGCCGCCTGAGTTTGGACCCGCGCAAACACCTGGACCCTATCGGTACAATTTGCATGTTTCTGTTTGGCATTGGCTGGGCCAAACCTGTTCCGGTCAATCCGCGAAACTTTCGCAACTACCGCCGGGATGATTTTCTGGTGTCCATTGCAGGTATTGTGACGAATCTATCGCTGTTTGTGCTGTGCGCTGCGCTGGCGGTGGGCGTGAACGCGGTGATGTTTAAGCCGGAATTTCTGCAAGAGTTCAAATCTTATTTTGGTACGTTGGAATATGTGATTAGCCCATATTACGTATACGGCAACAGCATTGCCAGTGGCAATGTCACCGAAGAGCTGCTTGCGGCGATGGCGCATCCCTGGCTGCAATATGTGCAACGCTTCCTGCTGAACATGGCTACGATCAATCTGTCCTTGGCAGTGTTCAACTTCCTGCCGATTCCGCCACTGGATGGTTATCATATTTTCAATGATTTGATCTTCCGGGGAAGGTTTCAACTTTCAGGCCAGGCGTTCCGCGTGGCGCAGGTGGTTTTGCTGTTACTGTGCTTTTCGGGTCTGCTTTCCGAGCTGCTATATTTCATGAACACCCATGTGTTCAGTGCGGTAACGCATTTGTTTCTGATGATGACAGGCGGTGCCTGAGCCATGGCGATGACGTTCTCTCTGAAGGACTTTGATGGACCGCTGGATCTGTTGCTGCACCTCATCAATAAGGCCCAGGTGGATATCAAGGATATCTTCGTTTCCCAGATTACCGACCAATATATCGAACATGTGCAGAATGCCGTGGACCTGGACATGGACGACGCCACGGACTTTCTGGTGATGGCCGCGACGCTGCTGGAAATCAAGAGCAGGGCCATGCTGCCACGTCCGCCGCGCCTGGAAGAGGACGAGGAGGACCCCGAGCAGGCCCTGATCCGCCGCCTGGAGGAATACAAGCGCTTCCGGGAAACCGCCGCGGAAATGCAGCGGTTTGAGGAGGCAGCCGCTACCATGTATGCCAAGCTCCCCGAGGAGTACCCGCTGCCGCCCCAGAGTGTGGAGCTGACGGGACTGACGCTGGAGGGGCTGGTCTCCGCTTTCCTGCGCATCTATAACCGCCGCCCGGCGGAACCGGAGGTCCGGGAAGTCAACCATTATGCGCCCCGGGATATTCGCCGGGATGAACACAATGTGCAGGAGTGCATGCTTGTGCTGCTCAAAGGGCTTAAACAAAAGGGAAGCCTGCACTTTGAAGAGGTCTTCAGCGCCGCACCCACCAAGGAAGAAGTGGTCACGCTGTTCCTGGCCCTGCTGGAGCTGCTCAGGCTGGGAGAAACCCATATCGTGCAGGAGGATGTGTATGGGGATATTGTCCTGCTGCCCGGAAGGAGCGAGTTGATTGACGAAGAAAGCTGATTTGCTAACCCAGGAAGTGCGGGGGCGCATTGAAGCCATTCTGTTTGTGGCAGGGGAGCCCGTGCTGGTCAGCGACCTGGCCAAGGCGCTGGAGATGCCCGAGGCCGATGTGAACCGCGTGCTGGAATTATTGGTGAACGAGTATGACTTTGAGCAGCGGGGATTTTGCCTGAAGCGCTTTGGCAAACATGTGCAGCTGGCTACCCGGGCCATTTATGCGGACTGGGTGGAGCGCCTGTTGCAGCCCGTTCAAAAGCAAAGTCTAAGCCAGGCGGCCATGGAAACTCTGGCCGTGGTGGCTTACCGCCAGCCGGTAACCCGGGCCGAGGTGGAGCAGATTCGCGGGGTGAAATGTGACTATTCCCTGGCATCCTTGACGCAAAAAGGGCTGATTGAAGAAGTGGGGCGCAAGGATACCGTAGGTCATCCAATCCTCTTTGGTACCACGGATGAATTTCTTAACCATTTTGGTATCAGCCGGCTGGATCAGCTTCCACCGTTGCCTCAAGAGCTTCAAACGCAGGAAGAGCCTGCATCCTCCGAGGATGATCAGCTCCTGATTCCATAGAACAAAGGGACGGAAACGACGATGGCGTTTTCCGTCCCTTTGTTCATGTCATAATATACCGGCTTTTACAGCTTCAGGCGGCAACGAATGCTGGGGCAAGCCGCGCAGCCGCCCTCGCCGGTTTCCCGCAGGGAAGCAGGCAGTGCGTCGCCCACCTCTTTCATGGCCAGGATGACTTCATCCGGGTCGATGGGGCAGTCAATACCCGCCAGAGCCATGTCTGCGGAGGTGATGGCCACGCCGACAGCCCCCACGTTTCGGTACACGCAGGGGACCTCCACCAGGCCACCGGCGGGGTCACATACCAGCCCCAGCAGGTTCATGATCGTGAACGCTGCCGCATCCGCGCTCTGCTGCGGCGTTCCGCCTTCCAGAAACACCATCGCCGCTGCTGCCATGGCGGCCGCGGAACCGCATTCGGCCTGGCAACCGCCTTCTGCCCCGGAGATGCTGGCCTGGCTGGCAATGGATTCTCCCACGGCGGCGGCCACAAACAGCGCATCCACCAGGGCATCCTCCTGAAAATTCCGTTCCTCCGCCAACGCTTGCAACAGGCCCGGAAGGATGCCGCAGGCGCCAGCTGTGGGCGCGGCAACAATTTTGCCCATGCAGGCGTTGCACTCCGCGGTAGCCAGGGCATAGGCTTCTGCCTTGCCCAGCAGCGTGCCGCACAGGCTCTTGCCCTCCTGCATGCGGTTCAACAGTTTCACTGCCTGTCCGCCGCTAAGCCCGGATACGGAGCGAAGCCCTGGCTCCAGGCCTGTGCGTATGGCGGATTGCATGTCGTGCCAGTGCGCCAGCATGACCTGACGGATGTGCGTGCGGTCCATCCGCGTTTCCTTTGCCTGGGCATCCAACGCAGCCTGAGCCAGGCCGCATTTTTCCCCCAGGCGTATCCATTCGCGCAATGTGTGATCCATCAGTCATCCCTCCTTGCCAGAAAGGTTGCGTCCATCACGTCGTGGAGCTGCCGCAGCTCGGTAAGCAGCTCGGGGGTCAGTGGGGTATCCAGCTCCAGCACCATAATGGCCTCTGCGCCCGCGTCTCGCCGGAAAACCTGCATGGTGGCGATATTCATCTGCCGACTGGCCAAGGCTCCGGTTACCAGGGCGATCATCCCTGGCGTGTCCCGGTGACGGATGATGAGCGTGTTTTCCTTCCCGGAGAAGTCCACGTTCATGCCGCCCAGGCTGGTAATGTCAATGTTGCCGCCGCCCACCGAGGCTGCTTCCATTTCCAAGTGCGCACCATGCTCCCCTTCAAGGGTCAACTGTACAGTGTTGGGGTGGGCCCCGCGAAGATGCACTGTGGAGAAAATCAGGGAAAGTCCCTGCTTCTGTGCCAGCGCCAAGGAATCCCGCAAACGGGGATCGTCCACCGCCATGCCCAGCAATCCGCCCACAATGGCGCGGTCGGTGCCGTGGCCGCGCCAGGTCTTGGCAAAGGAGCCATGAAAGCCGATGTGTGCCTGCACTGGGCGCTGCCCAAGCAGCAGCCGGGCGATCAGGCCGATGCGTGCGGCGCCTGCGGTATGCGAGCTGCTGGGACCGATCATGACCGGACCGATAATGTCGAACAGATCCATATTTTATCCTTCCTTTTCATTGGTAGGGGCCAGCTTCAGCTGCTCCCGAAGAAACTGTCCCACTGCCTTTAAGGATTCCCGGCTTTCGGGAAAACCGAACATTTGAAAAACATGGCACATGCCTGCCCAGCGGAGCAGAGCTACCTCTACACCGGCCTGACGCATGCGTTCGGCCAGGGTTTCCGCATCGCTGAGGAGCAGCTCACTGGTGCCCACGTGAATCTGCGTGGGCGGAAATCCGGCAAAGTCCGCATAGACCGGCGAAAGCATGGGGTCATGGAGCAGTGCCTCCTGCCCTCCGGCATAGTCCATGGCGCTTTGCATCAATTCAGGCGCGGACAGCGTAGCGTCCACATCCTTCAGTGCCTGATAGCTGGGCCCTGTTTGCAGGAGATCCGCCCATGGGGAGAGCAGCGCCATGGCGGCAGGCAAAGGGCGCCCCTCGGATTGCAGGGCCTGACACAATGCCAGGCATAGATTACCCCCTGCGCTTTCCCCGGCAAGGACAATGTGTTCTGGTGCGTAACCGGCGGCAAGCACCGCATCCCATAGCGCCAGGGCATCCTCCAGGGCGGCTGGATAAGGGTGCTCCGGTGCCAGACGATAGGCAAAGGTTACCGTGGATATGTGCGCCGCGCCACAGATGAGGGCCGCAATGGCCCTGGCCTGGGTCAGTCCGCCGGAAACATATGCGCCGCCGTGACAATGGACAATCAGATAACCTGGCGGGGCGCTTTCCGGAGGCAGGAGCATTAACGCGGGTACCGGGGACAAGGGAAAAAGCTCCCCGCGTATTTTGTCCATGGAAAAATCCGCCACCATCTGGTCGGGAAAATGGACATTTTGCATGAGGGAACCGCCTACCCTGGAAAAGAATCCCTTGCCCCTGCGAAGCGCGCCGAGGACAACCTTGCTTTGAAAACTGGGCATGACGGCTCTACCTCCTTTTATTTGGCATATGATGCCAGGTCACATCCGCTTCATTTTACACGAAGCGGCAGGGCGGGTCAAGGCGTGCGCAGGCATCCGGCGAATTTTCCGTGCAATTCTGTGGGGAGTATGCTATAATAACCCAAACGGGGGAGGTGACGGCCTTTTGGAAACACAGCGCGGTGTACGCCAGTGGTTCCGCTTGGATAATGCCGCAAAGCTGTACCCCGCCATCTCCAGCGTTCAGTGGACGAGCATGTTCCGCCTCTCCTTTGTGATGACCGAGGCCGTATCGCCCCAACGCCTGGAGGACGCAGTAAATCAGGTGCTGCCCCGCTTTCCTGCCTTTCGCGTCCGCCTTCGCAAGGGACTGTTCTGGTATTACCTGGAGGAAATCAGCGACCGCTTTCATGTTGCCCAGGATATGGGACATCCTTGCGCGCCGCTGGGCCGGGGAGAGAACAGCGGCTACCTTTTCCGGGTGAAATACGGCCACCGGCGTATTTCCCTGGAGATGTTCCACGCCCTGGCCGACGGTACCGGCGGGCTGATATTCCTCAAGTGCATCGTAGCCCAGTACCTGCGCCTGCAGGGTATACCGGTGCCCTGCGAGGAGGGAATACTGGACCCGCAGCAGCCCCCTGAACCCGACGAGGTGGAGGACGCTTACCGGAAAATCCCCCTGGACGGCGTTCATGCCAGCCGCCGGGAGGATGCCGCATACCAGATGCCCGGCACGCCTGACCCTCCGCATACCCTGCGGCTGATTCTTGCGCAGATGTCCGTGGCGGAGGTAAAAGCGCGGGCTGCGGCCTACGGCGTTACCATTACGGAATATCTGACTGCGGTGATGGTCTTTACCCTGTGGCAAACCCAGCAGCGGGGACATTGGCAGCGCAGGCTACCCGTAAAGGTGTCTGTACCGGTCAATATGCGCAAATTCATCCCCACGCATACGGTGCGCAATTTTGCCTTTTATGTGAATGTGGGGATTGACCCAAAGCTTGGAACCTATACCTTTGAAGAGACGGTGCAGCTGATGCACCATGCCATGCGCTATGGCATGAATCCGAAGTTTCTCTTTGCCAGCATTGCCACCAATGTGGCCTCGGAGCGCAACCTGCTTATACGCCTTTGCCCGCTGCCATTGAAGAATTTTGTGCTCTCGTTCGTTTATCATCGTGTGGGCGAACGACTCTTTACCACAACGCTGACCAATGTGGGCGCCGTGCGGTTGCCGCAAGCCATGGCGGAACGGGTGGAACGCGCTGAAATGCTGCTGGGGGCATCCAGCTCCTACCGCAGCAACTGCGCGGCAATCAGCCTGGGAGACAAGCTGTGCCTGACCTTCACCAGAGACATTGCCGAGACGGATTTTGAACGAAACGTTTTGTGCTTTCTGGTAAAAGAGGGAATCCCAGTGCGCGTATCCAGTAATCAGGAGTGAAGTGGAAATGTCCTATTGCGTCCATTGTGGTGTGGAACTGGCACCTTCCGAGGCGCGTTGTCCGCTATGCCAAACCCCGGTAGTGGACCCTGCCGCGCCCTACGACCCGACGCTCCCCCGGGAATTCCCCATCCGAAGCCGGGAACAGCGGCTGGAGATCAATCCGCTGACCACGCTGTCCCTGGCGGCGGTGCTGCTGGCGGTTCCGGCGCTGATTTGCCTGCTCATTGACCTGCTGGCCAATGGCCGCTTGGCTTGGTCGCTGTATCCCATCGGCGCCTTTGGCATGATCTTTCTGGGCATCATACCGCCGGTCGCGCTGCGAAAAAATGCTTTCTTTTGGTCGGTCGTGGTGGATGTGGGCGCATTGTGCCTGTACCTGTGGCTGGTTCAGTCCTTAAGCGGCGGGACGTGGTTCCAGACGATTGTATTCCCGGTGCTGCTGCTATTGGGAATGATGCTGGTGGCTATGGCCTCCAGCATTCGACAGGGAATGCTCAAGGGCCTGGGCATTCCCGCGATGGCACTGTTGCTGATCTGCGTGGTGGTGCTGGCGGTGGATTTGCTGATTACCGCAACGCTCACCGGGCAGGTCCGCGTCACCTGGTCCGCCTTTGTTATGATTCCCTGCGGGATTATTTCCGCCATGCTGTGGCTGGTTCACCGTAACCGAGCCTTGCGCAGCGAGTTGAAGCGTAAGCTCCACCTATGAAGCTAAGCCGGAAGGAGAAAAAAACATGGATTTTCTCAAAACCCTGCTCGTTTACCTTTCACTGACCTACGCCACCTCGGTACAGGGAGCGCCTACCCCCGCACCCACGGAAATTCCCACGGCAACGCCGGAAGCGGTGGTGGAAACCGGTGCGCCTGCGTCCACCACAGACTTTTTTACACCGGAAACCACAGACGGTACCTACACCCCACCGCCTGCACCCACCGATACCCCGGTGCCTACGCTTACCCCTGCGCCAGCCCCCACCATGACGCCTAATGCCGAGTACAGAACCTTGCAGCAGGGGGACCGGGGCGACCGGGTGGAAGAACTTCAGCAGCGGCTGAAGGATCTGGGGTATCTGGAAGGCGAGGTGGACGGCGCCTATGGCGCGCAAACCCGCAGAGCGGTGCAGCGCTTCCAGTACTATAATGGGCTCACCCAGGACGGTATTGCCGGGAAAAACACGTTGACCGTGCTTTACGAAAGTGAGAGCATTGTGTCCGCGGTGACGGCGACGCCTGCACCTTCCGCGACGCCCACGGCAGTGCCATCGGCCACGGTGGAGGTAACGCTCAATCCGCCGCAGGAGGCTACCGCCACGCCCGATCCCACATTGGTGCCGCCACTGACTGAGCCGGCTGCCTCCGTACCGGCAGAGGAGGACCTTACCGCGCTGACGTTGCAAGAGGATAGCAACATGGTGGTGAACGGCAGCGGCGAACCGCTTTATGCCATTGTGCCCGAGGACGGGGTTACCGTAGAGCGGATGCTGCACGTATACACCGACGGCACAGGGGAACCGCTGGTGGACGCCGCTTTCCTGGCGCAGTGCCTGGAAGGTTGGAGCTGGACCCCTGAGGAGGGAAAGGAAAACGCCTATGTCCTTGACGCAGACGGCTTCCTGCTGGCGTTTTCCCTGGAGACGGATGATGCCGGAGACGTGGCATCTGCTACATTGACCGTGGATGGGGAACCTGTGGAGCTGGATGCGGGCGACGTACGGCGCCTGGAGGACGGAACAGTGCTGATTCGTGCTGCCGTGCTGGAAAAGGCCATGGGTGCCACCTATGTTTGGGACACGGAGGAGAACGCACTGGTGCTTCACTATGTCAGCAAGGAACTGGCAGACGCACAGGACTGATTCATGCAATAAGAGGGCGGGATACGCGGCATGCGTATCCCGCATCAGCGTGTCGAAAAAGTGGCAGACGCCCCTTTTTCGAGGAGGCAAA
>OLPR01000481.1_pt1 | contig 36696 bp, 35 predicted proteins | sample 1672761 | NCBI WGS metagenome assembly OLPR01 (sample SAMEA3136721, study PRJEB25190) | human gut metagenome | biome: human gut; feature: human-associated habitat; material: faeces | place: Austria | collected 2013 | reverse complement strand
AATTAATCGAGGAATTGAAGAAATTGTTCCGCGAGGAGATACCGTTTTACATTTAGGAGATCATTTGACTATTTTAGTCAATAAAGAAAATAGAGAAGTTACTAAAGATATCTTACATAAATTTTTTACATTAGAAATATAGGTGATGATATGTTTAGAAAAATGAGAAGATTTAAGCAGGAGTTAAGCAGAGAGGAAAGCATTGGGATCTCGAAAGCAATACGTCAGGTGTTCTGGGACTTATGGGAGATGACGAATATCCGTATACTGTGCCGCTGAGCTATGTATATGATGACGATAAGATATATTTTCACAGCGGCAGAGAGGGTCACAAGGTGAGCGCAATAAAGGCCTGCGACAAAGCATCGTTTTGCGTTATAGATAAAGATGAAGTTGTTCCGCCTGAATATACGACATATTTCAGAAGCGTTATAGCTTTCGGAAGAGTGAGATTTTCAGATGACGAAAACGAGACAATGTATGCCATAGATCTGCTTGCAAGGAAATATGCCCCGGAGGATACAGCCGAAAACAGAAAGGCTGCCATTGACAGGGAATATGACCAGCTTGCTGTGGCGGTTATGGAAATAGAGCATATGACAGGCAAGGAAGCCATAGAACTTGTTAAAAAAAGAAAAGCCAGATGATATTTTCGTTGCGTACTATCCATTTTTTTGCTAAAATTAATCTACTGGGGTTAACGGAGGTAGGAATTTGAGTACACTGGGACATTTTATTATGACATTTTTTATAGCTATGCTGCCGGTTTTAGAGCTTAGGGGCGCTATTCCCATAGGTACGGCGGCAGGGCTTGATCCGAGGCTGGCGCTGGTAGCGGCGTTTCTGGGAAATCTTGTCCCGGTGCCTTTCATAGTTATATTCATAAGAAAAATATTTGTATGGCTCAGAAGCAAAAGCGAATTTCTGGACAGAGTCGTTGCCAGAATGGAAGCCAAGGCTGAGAAGAACGCAGACAAGGTGCACAAGTACGAGAATGTAGGACTGTTCATACTGGTGGCGATTCCGCTGCCGGGGACCGGAGCGTGGACCGGAGCGCTGGTAGCGGCGTTTTTGGATATGAGACTCAAAAGATGCTTTCCTGCAATAGCGCTGGGCGTGCTTGCAGCGGGAATTATAGTCTTCTGCCTGACCTACGGCGTAAGCGCACTGCTATAATATTACGATTTAAAAACTGCCGACGGCAGTTTTTTTAGTACCTGCTGCTTTGAAATATTATCATATCCTCGCCGATTTTTAATATAGACTGCCACGGAAGCTGTCTGTATTCCTCCAGTCTCATCTGCTTTGAAGCTTTGAAATCGGATATAAGTATCGCCTTTATTTCACCTGTCTGCGGGTCAAAAAGAAGCTCCGAGTCCCACAGCTGTCCGTGTCTTGAACCTGTTGACAGATCTATAATTTCCTTATTGCCTATTTCACTTAACCGCATAATGACCTCCGCATGAGTAAATACTATTATTAATAATGATATTTGAGAGGTGAAAAATTATGTGTGAAAAATCCGAAGAAAAAAAAGAAAACAACAACATATCGGCAGAGGAGCTTGTCAGAGAACTGGGCGTTTTAAATATGTACAGCGACTTTAAAACAGATATCCAGTATATAAATATAATCGGAAGCATTGAGGGGCATACGGTACTTCCGCCCGAAAACAAAACCACAAAATACGAGCATGTCATCCCTCTGCTTGTTTCGGTTGAGGAGGACGAAAGGATTGACGGACTGCTTGTGCTGATTAACACAGTCGGCGGAGATGTTGAGGCAGGTCTTGCAATTGCCGAGGTGATTTCGGGAATGAAAAAGCCGACCGTTTCCATCGTACTCGGCGGAGGTCATTCAATAGGAATTCCACTTGCTGTTGCGGCAAAGAAAAGCTTTATCGCAAAGAGTGCTTCAATGACGGTTCATCCCGTCAGAACAACAGGCCTCACACTCGGAGTTCCGCAGACCTTTGAATATTTTCAGCGTATGCAGGACAGAATCACAACCTTTGTTGCCGAAAATTCCAATATTACAAAAGACCGTTATAATCAGCTTGTGCTTAACACGGGTGAACTTGTAATGGATATCGGAACTATTCTTGAGGGAGAAGAGGCTGTTGAAGAAGGCTTGATTGACGAGGTCGGAACAGTTTCCGACGCAATTGACGCTCTTTATGATTTGATTAAAGAAAACAAAGAGAGCAAGCCAAAGTCTGCAAAATCACGCTCAAAAAAGCAGGAAAAATAATTTCGGGCGTTTTGCCCGAATACATATATATTGTGACGCTTATGATTTGTATGAAATCTTATTGTATGAAATCTTAATTATGCCAACCCATACGGCTTTTTAGCGTACAAATAACAAAGAAGATTTGAAAACTTATTTTTTGGAGGGAATACATAACCATGTCAATTTTAGATGCTATTATTCAGGGTGTTGTTCAGGGACTTACCGAATTTTTGCCCGTATCAAGCAGCGGCCACCTCGCAATCACACAGCACATTCTCGGTGCAGGCACAGGCGAAAGCAATCTTTTCTTTAATGTAATGCTCCATGTCGGCACACTTGTTGCCGTTGTTGCATTCTACCACAAACTTGTGTGGGATCTTATCAAAGAATTTTTCCTTATGCTCAAGGATATTTTCACGGGCAAGTTCAAATGGAGCAAAATGAATTATAACCGTAATCTCGTTGTAATGCTCATCATCGGTCTTATACCGCTGTTCTTGCTTTTTCTGCCAATCCCCGGAACAGATATGAAACTCAAGGACCTTGCAGACCGGCTTTCCGCAAGTCCTGTTCTCATAGTAACTGCCTGTTCGCTCATTCTCACAAGCGTACTTTTAACAATCGGTATTATCTGTAACCGCAAGAGTGTTGCCTCAACTCACAAACATCTTGCAACAAAGAGCAATGCCAAGGCAACAAGAGATAGTTTTAATGTTGTTGACGCAATCCTTGTCGGTGTAACACAGGTTTGTGCCGCACTCCTTCCGGGACTTTCCCGTTCAGGCTCAACACTTTCGGTCGGTGAGATGAGAGGAATCTCAAAGCAGAAGGCACTTGACTACACATTCGTACTCGGTATCCCGTCAATCCTTGCGGCGGCACTTCTTGAGGGTGTGGATGCAATCAAGTCACCCGAAGGTTTAAGCAATATTGAATTTCTTCCGCTGATTATCGGAATGGCGGTTTCCGCAGTTGTAGGCTATCTTGCAATCGTAATTTTCAAGTGGTTCCTGAAATCCGACAAAATGGAAATTTTCGTAATCTACACAGCGGTTGTCGGTGTTGCATTTATTGTAATTTCAATCATCGAAATGAACACGGGCGTAAACCTTTTCACAGGTGCGCCAATTGCATAAATTTTAAATGGAGTGATTTTATTGGCAGCTAACAAAAATAAAGCTGACAAAACTAAAAATACTGCGTCGGGAAGAAAAAAGACTTCTTCAAAAACCTCATCAAAAGGTGCAAAAACTGCAAGCAGAACCAAAGCATCCGCTGTTCCGAAAAGGAGCAGCGGACTTTCGCCGCGTGTAAGGGCAATCCTCTATGCCGCCGTTGCGGCTGTTTTTGTCTGCATAATTTTCATAAAAGGTTCAAATGTCTGGACAATGATACGCAGTTTCTTTTTCGGAGTTCTCGGATTCGGAATTTTTCTTGTTCCCGTAACGCTTTTTTATTTGTGTGTCATGACCGAAAAGGAGAAACAGGTTGCACGCTATAAGCTGAAGCTTTTCCTTTGTGTCGTCATAATTCTGTTTATCGGGGCGTTGATTTACGCAGGCAGCGGTGCAAAATATTCTGATATGAACTTTTTTGCGTGTCTTGGCAATCTGTTCAAGGATGCCTCCGACACCTCAAGGTATATGACTTTCGATTGCGGAATAATCGGCGGATTGCTCGGCTATCCGCTTGTTGTCCTGTTCGGCAGTACAGCCGCACTTTTTACAAGCTTTGTTGTAACAGCCGCACTTATCCTTATTGTTGCGAACATTTCTATTAAAGATATGACAGCGGCGGCGTCAAGGACAGCCGTACATATCCGTGAAGCAGGTGAGGAAAGGGCAAGAGTCCGCAGAGAACGCAGAGAAGAAAACCGTGAGAGAAAGCTTGCCGAAAGAGGCGATATCGACATTGCGCTTGAAGGCGAAAACAGAAAGTCCTCGGGAAGTTTTATTGACATTCCGCTTGATGACAAAAAGACAAAGGTCAAGAAAGCAAAGTCGGCAGTAAACGGAATTGACACGGATATTGCCGATTCAAAGGAAGAAAATGCCGCAGACAAGGATCTGTCACAGGATCTCATCAACATAATCAATCGTGCAAGCAAGCCTATGGGCAAAAGTGCCGACAATACGGTTTCTGCAATTGCAGAGGATATCTCAAACGAAAAGTCAGCTTCTAAGGCTGAACAGACAGATGTCAAGCCTGATGCCGAAACTGAGAAAATCGTCAAAAAAGCACTTCTCAAAAGCAAAAAAGACAACAGCGAGGAGGCTGGCGATGAAATTGCGGAACAGCTTGACAGAGCAGTTCGTTCCGATAATTCTCAAAAAGAAGAAAAAAAGTATCAGTTCCCACCGATTCAGTTGCTCAAACCAAAGCTAAATTCCGATGACAGCGATGCAATGGAAGAAATGCAGAATAATGCCAAAAAGCTTATTGATACCCTCACAAGCTTTGGTGTAAAGGCAAGCATTGTAAACATCTGCCGAGGTCCGTCCGTAACACGCTATGAGTTACAGCCTGCTCCCGGTGTTAAAATCAGCAAAATTACAAATCTCTCCGATGATATCGCACTCAGCCTTGCCGCAAACGGTGTTCGTATTGAAGCGCCTATTCCGGGTAAGGCGGCAGTCGGAATTGAAGTTCCGAACAAGGTTGTAAGCATGGTAACAATGCGTGAATTGATTGATTCTGACAAGTTCAGAAACAGCAAGAGCAAGCTCACAACCGTTCTCGGCAGAGATATATCCGGTGAAATTGTTGTTACCGACCTTGCCAAAATGCCGCATCTGCTCATTGCAGGTACAACCGGTTCAGGTAAATCCGTGTGCGTAAACTCAATTCTTATGAGTATTCTCTACAAGGCAACTCCCGATGAAGTAAAGCTGTTGCTTATTGACCCGAAAATGGTTGAATTTTCAAAATACAAGGGTATTCCGCATTTGCTCATTCCCGTAGTATCCGACGCAAAAAAGGCGGCGGGTGCGCTTGCGTGGGCGGTAAACGAAATGCTCCAGAGATATAAAATTTTCTCCGAATACGATTGTAAGGATATTGATTCATATAATTCTCTTATCGAAAAAAATATGAATTATATGGAGAAAAATCCACCTGTTGTTAATGAAGAGGGAGAAGAGGTTCAGCCTGTTCTTGAAGTGAACGGACTTCCCGTTGCCAAAGAAAAAATGAGCCGTGTCGTAATTGCTATTGACGAGCTTGCCGATTTGATGATGGCGGCTCCGAGCGAGGTTGAGGACTCAATCTGCCGACTTGCTCAGATGGCTCGTGCCGCAGGTATGCACCTTATCCTTGCAACCCAAAGACCTACCGTTAATGTAATCACAGGTCTTATCAAGGCGAATGTACCGAGCCGTATTTCACTCAAGGTAAGTTCAAACACAGACTCCCGTACAATTCTTGATACAGGCGGCGGTGAAAAGCTTATCGGCCGAGGCGATATGCTGTTTTCGCCTGTAGGTGCTCCAAAGCCTATTCGTGTTCAGGGCTGCTACGCTTCCGATGAAGAAATCGAGGGTGTAACCCACTACATAAAGAAAGCATATTCGGCTCAGTATAATTCTGAAATCGAAGAAAAAATTAAAAGAATTGCTGCAGAAGAAATTGCTCAGGGCAAAAAATCGGGTGATTCAGATTCATCATCTGACGAAGGTCTTGATATTGACAGCAAAATGGAAGAGGCAATCAAGTGCGTAATTGAAGCAGGACAGGCATCAACCTCACTCTTGCAGAGAAGACTCAAGGTCGGCTACGCAAGAGCAGGCAGAATGATTGACGATATGGAACAAATGGGAGTTGTAGGCCCTCATCAGGGTTCAAAACCGAGAGATGTTCTCATGAACTACAACGAATGGCTCGAACGCAGAAATGCACTTGAAAACAGAGCCGATTAATAAATAAAGGAGGGTTCAATATGGCTTTTTTACCGATGAACGCAAAAGAAATGCGTGATCGAGGTTGGAGCGAAGTTGATTTTGTATATGTTTGCGGTGACAGCTATGTTGACCATCCGTCATTCGGTGCGGCAATAATCACGAGAGTTCTTGAGGATTGCGGTTACAGGACAGCATTCCTTGCACAACCTAATTGGAAAAACGATGATGATTTTACACAGTTCGGAAAACCAAGGCTCGGTTTTATGGTGTCAGCAGGCAACATTGACAGTATGGTTGCCCACTACACGGTTGCAAAGCGTAAAAGACATGATGATGCCTATACGGCAGGCGGTAAAAACGGCAGGCGTCCCGACAGAGCCGTCACCGTTTACTGCAACATAATCAGAAAGCTATATCCCGATTCTCCCATTATAATCGGAGGTCTTGAGGCATCACTCAGAAGATTTGCTCATTATGATTATTGGAAAAACGAGGTAATGCCCTCAATTATTTTCGACAGCAAGGCAGATTTGCTTGTGTACGGAATGGGCGAGCTGCAGACAATTGAAATTGCAAAAAGACTTTCCGAGGGCTATCCTGTTGAATCGCTTTACGACATCAGAGGTGTTTGCTATAAAATTCGTACAGACGATTATGTGCCAAAGTCGGTTGTCGAGCTTCCAAGCTACGAGCGTGTAAAAGAGGACAAGCGTGACTATGCAATTGCATCACGCAGGGAGCTTGAGGAGGCTGATGCAGTAAGGGGCAAAACCCTCATTCAAAGGCACGGAAAGTATATTCTTGTGCAGAATCCTCCGATGCAGCCGCTTGACACAAAACAGCTTGATTATGTCTATTCTCTGCCGTATGAGCGTTGGTATCCAAAGTGTTATGAAAGTCTCGGCGGCGTACCCGGTATTAACGAGGTACTGTTTTCAATCACACACAACCGTGGTTGTTTCGGCGCTTGTAATTTCTGCTCACTTGCTTTTCATCAGGGCAGAGCGGTAACCGTCAGAAGTGAAAAGAGTATTATTGAGGAGGCTGAAAGTTTTCTTGATAATCCACGATTCAAGGGCTACATAAGCGATGTCGGAGGACCTACCGCAAACTTCAGACTTCCGTCATGCGAAAAGCAGAAAAAGCTCGGACTTTGTAAAAACAGAAGATGTCTTGCACCGACACCTTGCCCTAATATGCAGGTGTCACACACGGAATATCTTGATATTTTGCGAAAACTGAGAAATCTCAAGGGCATTAAAAAGGTGTTTATCCGCAGCGGAATCCGTTTTGATTATCTTATTGAAGATGAAAATGACGAATTTTTCCGTGAACTCGTAAAGTATCACATCAGCGGTCAGCTGAGGGTTGCCCCCGAGCATTGTTCGGCGGCAGTTCTCGACAAAATGGGCAAGCCGCATATTGAAAGCTACAAACGTTTTTGTAAGATGTTCTACGATTTTACGGGCAAGGAAAATAAAGACCAGTATGTCGTGCCGTATCTGATGAGCTCACACCCCGGTTCAACACTTTCGGATGCCGTAGAACTTGCACTTTTCTGCAAGCGTGAAAACATTCACCCAAAACAGGTTCAGGACTTCTATCCGACTCCGGGTACAATTTCAACGAGTATGTTCTATACGGAGCTTGATCCGTACACTCTCAAAGAGGTTTATGTTCCCAAGTCTGAAAATGAAAAGGCAATGCAAAGGGCGTTGCTGCAGTATTTCATTCCCGAAAACAAACCGCTTGTAATCAAAGCACTCATCAAAGCCGGCAGACGGGATTTAATCGGTAACGATAAAAAATGTCTTGTAACTCCGATGGCAGGACAAACACAGGGCGGTTATTCAAAACAGAACAACAACCGCAATTCGCAGAATCAGAAGGGAAGAGGCAAAAACGGCAAAGATAAGTTCGCAAAGTACAGACGAAAAAACAAAAAGAAATAAAATCTTTTTTATACTGAAAATATCGGTATGTGTACTTTTCATTGCCTGTGTACTGCTTGTTTCATTCGGAAAACCTCTCGGAATTCCCGATTGGAACGATGTCTATACATTTTTCGGAATTTCAGCCGATATGGAGTCCGATTTTTCTGTTTCGTTTATCAATGTCGGTTCGGCGGATTGTACGCTGATTAAATGCGGAGATAAAAGTGTGCTGATTGACGGAGGAACAAATCTTGTGACCGATAAAATTACTGCCTATCTCAAACGCAGTTCGGTAACTCATCTTGATGCCGTAATCGTGTCACACCCCGACAGCGACCACATCGGTTCGTTGCCCGATATCATAGATGAATTCGGTACGGATGTTGTTTATTTCGGAAGATATTCCGACAGCCACAAAACACCCGAATACGAAAAGCTTGTTAATTCTATAGAAGAAAATAATATAAAAACCGTAATTCCCGTTTCAGACAAACCCGTTGAAATCGGAAATATGACCTTTAAATTTTATCAACCCGAAAAGGACTTCGGCAACACAAACGATAATTCGCTTGTAACAATGCTTGAATATGACGAAAAGCGATTTCTTTTTACAGGCGACATTTCGTCAAAAAGGGAAGAATCTATGGTTAATTCCGACGGAGAATTAAAATGCGATGTTCTCAAGGTTGCACACCACGGCAGTAAGTATTCTTCAAGTGAAGATTTTCTTGCAAAGGCAAGCCCCGAAACCGCTGTAATAAGCGTTTCGGCTGACGATACGGCACTTCCCGATTACTATATAACAGCCTTGCTTAACAGCGTGTGCAAAAATGTTTATCGGACAGACAGCGATAAAACCGTTATGATAACAGTCGAAAACGGTGAGATTTGCACCAAAACTCATGCCTGAAAGGTTGACTATAAATTAAATAATGTTATAATATTATTGTTTAACTGACAAAAATCGAAAGGAATTTTTAAATATGGGAGTATATGAAGAACTCGTAGCCAGAGGACTTATCGCTCAGGTTACGGACGAAGAAGAAATCAGAGAGCTTGTAAACAGCGGTAAAGCCACATTCTATATCGGCTTTGACCCGACAGCCGACAGCCTCCATGTAGGTCACTTTATGGCTCTTTGCCTTATGAAAAGACTTCAGATGGCAGGCAACAAGCCAATTGCACTCGTAGGCGGCGGCACAGGTATGATCGGTGATCCGTCAGGCAGAACAGATATGCGTCAGATGATGACAAAGGAAACAATTCAGCACAATGTTGATTGCTTCAAAAAGCAGATGAGCCGTTTTATCGACTTTTCTGATGGCAAGGCTCTTCTTGTAAATAACGCAGACTGGCTTCTTGACCTTAACTATGTTGAACTTCTCCGTGATGTAGGCGCTTGTTTCAGCGTTAATAATATGCTTCGTGCAGAGTGCTACAAGCAGAGAATGGAAAAGGGACTCAGCTTCCTTGAATTTAACTATATGATTATGCAGTCATACGACTTCTATGCCCTCTATCAGAAGTACGGCTGTAATATGCAGTTCGGCGGCGATGACCAGTGGAGCAATATGCTCGGCGGTACAGAGCTTATCAGAAGAAAGCTCGGCAAAAACGCATATGCAATGACAATCAACCTTCTCCTCAACTCAGAGGGTAAGAAAATGGGTAAAACCCAGTCGGGTGCAGTATGGCTTTCAGCCGAAAAGACAAGCCCCTACGATTTCTACCAGTATTGGAGAAATGTTGATGACGGCGATGTAATCAAGTGCCTTAAAATGCTTACATTCCTTCCGCTCGAAGAAATTGATGAGCTTGCAAAGCTTGAGGGCAGTGAAATCAACAAAGCAAAAGAAATTCTTGCTCATGAGCTTACAGAGCTTGTTCACGGCAAAGAGGAGGCTGACAAGGCTCAGGAGGCCGCAAGAGCAATCTTCAGCAACAAGACAAATACTGACAATATGCCTTCAACAACTCTTACAGAGGCTGATTTTGCAGACGGCGAAATCGGAATTCTTGACCTCATGAAGAAGTGCGGACTCATTCCTTCAAACGGTGAGGGCAGAAGACTTATTCAGCAGGGCGGTGTTTCTGTTGACGATGAAAAGGTAACAGATGTTTACGCAAAGGTTGCAAAGTCTGATTTTGAAAAAGGCTATGTTGTAATCAAAAAGGGTAAAAAGGTTTACCATAAGGCAATTCTTGGCTGATTTTGAAAATTAAATAAAGGGGATTAGGGCGAAATGAAAAAGTTTTTTTCGGAATTCAAGGAATTCATAATGCGTGGAAATGTGCTTGATCTCGCAGTCGGCGTTATCATCGGTGCGGCTTTTCAGGCAATCGTAACTTCTCTCACAAGCGACATCATTTCGCCGATTCTCGGTATCTTCGGCGGTGTCAACTTTGACCAGTTTCAGATTACAATCAACGGCGCAACAATTATGTATGGTAAGTTTATCACAGCGGTAATCAACTTCCTGATTATGGCTTTCGTAATCTTCCTTATCGTAAAGCTTGTCAACAAGGTTATGTCACTCGGCAAAAAAACTGAAACCGAAGAAGCTCCCACAACAAAAAAGTGTCCGTTCTGTTTCAGTGATATTGATATCAAAGCCACAAAATGTCCCCATTGCACAGGCGATATCATCGACCTTACAGAAAAAACAGACGACAAAAAATAATATCGCTGTTACATAAACAGATATTACACAACTTAACAACCAACAAAAAGCCACAGTAGAAAGTTAAAATCTACTGTGGCTTTTTAAATTGAAAATTATGATTGAGCGTAACATTGTTACCGTCTGCACAATTTTATATTAAAATAACAAAAACAAAAATACTATTCCGCAGAGGATTGCTATTGCTGCGCCGACTATGACATCACGCACATAATGCACTCCTGCACACACTCTTGACACGGAAATCATAACCGCAATGAAGAGGTATGCAATTCCTGCCCACACATTGAACCGCAAAATTGCCATTGCAATGATGAATGCGCTTGCGGTGTGGCGGCTCGGCATACTGTCGGGCTTGCTGTTCTTTGCAAAAACAGGCGCAACTCCGTACCGCACATACGGGCGTTCTTCTTTTATGATAATTCGCAGAAGTGTTATTCCCAAAAACACCCCCGCAGGCACAGTCAGCGACTTTAAAAACAAATCTTTTTGCCACAAAAATGTATATACAAGCAAAATCGGGTAGCTTGCAAATACTGTCAGCGGAAAAATTTTATATACGAATTTCAACACATTTTTTGCGGATTTGTTATTCTTGAAGAAATCGGTCAGTTTAATATATTGTTTACGGCTAATTTTCTACATCTCCCAATGCTTTTTACACTCAGATTTTAACATAACCGTTACACTATTTCAACATTATATTTATCAAACCAGTAGTCAAGTTCGATTATATACGCAAGAATCTGCGGTGCTTTCATCAGCTGACCGTACCACGGATTTGTGATTTTATCGGGATTTTCAATGATATCTTCAATTCCTTTTCGGTCAAGCAGTTCGTTTAGAATTGAACGCTTTTTAAGAATTTTTCTAACCCTTTTTACACACTCGTTGAAGTAAATCGGATTGTGCGTTTTCGGGTACGGGCTTTTCTTTCGCCAGCAAATTTCTTCGGGCAGAATATCCTCAAAAGCCTTTCGCACAATTCCCTTTTCACGGTTGCCCCATGCCTTTAATTCCCACGGCATATTGTACGCATATTCAACAAGTCTGTAATCGCAGAATGGCACTCTTACCTCAAGTCCGCTGAACATTGAGCATCTGTCTTTTCGCTCAAGCAGACATTGCATAAACCAGTAAAAATTCAGGTAGAACATCTCTCGCATTCGCCTGTCAAGGTCGGTGTCGCTTTTAAGCTTTGGGGCAAGGCTTATTGTGTCAAGATACCTTTGTCTGACATACTCTTCGCCGTTTTTCAGCACACCGTCCTTGAGAATGCTCCTGCGAATATCCTGACTTTTTGACCACGGAAAACAATCCTCAAAAAGTATTTCATGGTTGTGATACCACGGATATCCGCCGAAAAGTTCATCGGCACATTCTCCCGAAAGTGCAACGGTGTAGTTTTGCTTGATTTCTTTGCAGAAGAGCAAAAGTGACGAGTCAACATCAACATACCCCGGCAAATCCCTTGCCTGAACACTTTCATAAAGTGCGTCGCACACCAGCGTGTTGTCAAGGACAATTTCCCTGTGCTTTGTGTCGGCATTTTTTGACATCATCGAAATAAATTCGTAGTCAGGAGTAGGCTGAAAATTGCTCTTTTGAAAATATTTTTCGTTGTCACGGTATTCAACCGAGTAGGTGTTGATTTTGCCGAGTTTGTGTTCCTTGTTGTACATTGATGCGGTCTTGACAATTATACTGCTGTCAAGCCCTCCCGAAAGGAAAAAGCACAGCGGAACATCACTCACAAGCTGTCGCTGAATTGCATCAGTCAGCAGATATCTCGTCTTTTCAATGGTAGTTACTTCATTGTCTGTATGCTCTTTTGCCTCAACGGTGTAGTATTTTTTTCGGCGAAGCTTTGAGTGCCTATACATTGCACATTCGCCCGGATTAAGCTCAAATACTCCCTTGAAAACTCCGAACGAAGGTGTTCTTGCAGGTCCTAAAAAGAAAATTTCATTGAGTCCCTGTTCGTCAATTTGAGGCTTTACAACCTTGCTTGCAAGCAACGCTTTTATTTCTGACGCAAACAGCAAGCCACCGTTGTATTCATAGTAGAACAGCGGCTTAACGCCGATTCTGTCCCTGCACAAAAACAGAGATTTGTCGCTTGTGTTGTAGATTGCAAAGGCAAAAATTCCGTTCAGCTTTTTGCAGCAGTCAACACCGTATTTAATGTACGATTTCAGCACAACCTCCGTGTCGCTGTGACCTCTGAAATGAAAACCCGATGCTTTCAGCTCCTCACGAAGCTCGGCTGTGTTATAAAGTTCGCCGTTATAGACAATGACATAGGTCGTGTCCTTGTGACGAACCGACATCGGTTGTTTGCCGTTTTCACGGTCAATTACAACAAGCCGCCTGTGCATAAGCGCCGCCCCACGGTTAATGTACAAACCGTTTTCGTCAGGACCTCGCCTGTCAAGCGTTTCAGACATTCTGTTGAGCAAATCGATTCTTTCGCTCATATCCTGTGAGTGGTCAATCCATCCTGCTATTCCGCACATAAAGTAACCTCCGTCAATTTTGTTTGTAATTTTTGAGTGAATATAAAAAGCATAAAGCGGTAAAAAGCAAAGCCGCTCCCGAAAGGGCAGTTCCTCCGAAAAAACTGAAATTTTCAACCGTTGATGTTGAAAAAACATCGGTTGTGACGGAGAAAAGTTTTATTCCTAAATGCGTAAGCAATGCGGTGATAAATCCTTGCAAAATTCTGCAAAGGAAAAATAACATTTTATTAACCTTAATACCTCCAAGTGCCGAGAAAATCTGAAAATGTACGCAAAGTCCGCCGAATCCTGCCGAAAATGCAACAACCTCAATCGGCAAATCTTTTGATACAGCAGTAACCGCATTGCAAACTTCCGTGAGTATCAAAAACGGTTTTTGAATATTTTCATCCGTAATGTGTGAGCAGAAAATCTCAGTAAATGCCGAAAACAGCACCACAAATGCGCAGATTGCAAACATTCCCCTTGCACCGTCAAGAACAGACTTTACAAGTGCGTCGCCTTTTTGCGGAGTGCTTATTAATGTTTCCAAATTGGAATTATCATCAAGTTTGTTTCTGCAAACGAATTTTAAAGCGAATCCAAGTATAAAAACCGAGATGCATTGGGCGGCAAATATAATAAGCCCGACTTCAATGCTCGAATAAAGCTGTGCGCCGATAAAATTCACAAGAAATCCCGGTCCCGAACACACCAAAAACAGACCTGCCCGTTTACACTCACTTTCACTTGCCGCACCTTTTTTATAAAGCGAATTTACCGTCTTTGCACCAACGGGATAACCTCCGACAAGCGAGAGAATTATTGCCGATGCAAAGCAACCGTCAAGTCCGAAAAGCGGTTTTGTCAGCCATGAAAGATGTCTGCCGATTTTTTCTGCAAGACCGCTATCTGTAATATATGAGGCAAGCACCATGAAAGGGAAAAGTGACGGTACAAGCGTTGAAAGGCACAAGCCTATGCCGTTTTCAGCACCCTTTGAACATTCTTTTGAAAACAAAAGCGCCGTAATGCATAAAAGAAAAATTCCGATTGCTTTAAAAATATTCACCGCCTTTACGGCACTTTTACTCAGGAACATATTAATCACCAATTAATATATATGACGGCAGTTGCATAAAAATAAATGAGAAACGAAAACAGGGGAGATTTTTTTGCCAAAGAAGAAACGAATTGCCGATAAAAACGAAAGATTGCCTTCTCCGATGTTCGATATGGGAACAATGCCGTATATAGAGATGCTCGGGAACCGCAGAATAACCGTTGAGGGTTCAACGGGAATTTTGCTCTATGACAGCGAAAGCATAAAAATTAATACCTGCAAAACCGTAATTTCATTTTGCGGGAGAGGAATGACATTGAAGTGCATCTCAAGCTCCTGCGTTGAAATTGAAGGCTTTGTAACCGACATCAACTTTCTTTCGTGAGGTGAAACTATGCTCCTTAAAATAATACGCTTTCTCAGAGGAAGTGTGGACTTTACCGCAAGCGGAAAATTTCCCGAAAGATTTATGAACATAACCGCAAAGAACGGTGTGAATCTCTGGAATCCAGTTCCGAAAAATAACGCAATATCAGCCTCAATGTACCTTTCCGACTACAAAAAAATCAGAATTCTTGCACGCAAATCAAGGGTTAAAACAAGAATAACAGCCAAACACGGACTGCCGTTTATTATTAACCGCTATAAGGCAAGGACAGGACTTTTTGCAGGTGCGGTATGCGGAATTATTCTCTGTATTTTTCTTTCAAATTTTATCTGGTCGGTAAAAATTTCGGGTACAGAGGAAATCAGCAATACATATCTTGAATCGTTACTTGGTGATAACGGGATTTCTGTCGGTGTATGGAAAAACAATCTCGATACAGATCAGATAGAACGCAATATTCAGCTGAAATGTGACGATATCCGTTGGATGAGCATAAACATAACTGGCAGTCTTGTCACGGTTGAAGTTAAGGAAACCTACAAAAAGCCGAAGCTTGACACCTCAAAAAATCCTTGCAACGTAAAAGCGGTTAAGGACGGAGTCATAACACGGATTCAGGCATATAACGGCAGACCTGTTGTTACAAAGGGCAGCGGAGTTGTGAACGGTCAGATTCTTGTCAGCGGGCTTGACGAAACCAAGCAGGGCGATATGCGTTACTTAAGAGCAAACGCAAAGGTTTATGCCGACATTACCGAACAGCAAACGCTTTCAATTCCGAAAAAAGTAACCTACAGTTACGCTGGCGAAAATTATGTTGACAGAAAAAATTTCAGATTTTTATGGCTTGATTTTCCCTGTAACCTTGCCTTTGAAAACTACGACAATTTTGTAAGCACAGTTCACGGAGAAAATCTGTTTATAAATGATGTTGTTCTGCCGGTAGGACTTAAAATCAGAACCGACCGTGAACTTGTAACAACCGAAAACTCTGTAAGTAAAAACAAGGCTGCGGAGATTGCAAAGGCTGATTGTATTCTCTATGAGATTTTTACAAAGAATAAAAGCGAAGTTATTTCAAAACAAATTTCCGTTAAAGAAAATAAAGACGGCTACAGGGTGACAACAGATTATATTTTTAACGAAAATATTGCAGATCAGGTTGATTTTGATGTGACAGAATAGAAAAGTTGTGTTATAATCAATTTGTATGTTTTGCTTTGAACGACTGAAATTTTGCAATCGGACACAAACGGAGGGATAACTATGAGAATTTTATGTATAGGTGATGTTGTAGGCAGTATCGGTTGTGAATTTCTTCGCAACAATCTTCCCACGCTCAAAAAGGTGAAAGGCGTTGATTTTGTAATCTGCAACGGTGAAAATTCCGCTGACGGCAACGGACTGACTCCCGTGTCTGCAAAGCATCTTTTTGACAGCGGAGTTGACGCAATTACACTCGGCAACCATTCTTTCCGCAGAAAAGAAGTCTATGACTGCCTCGACTCAAATCCCTTCATTGTCAGACCCGCCAATTTTCCCGAAAATTCAACACCCGGCAAAGGTATAATTAATGTTGACACAGGGCGAAGAATTGTGTCGATTATAAATATTATGGGTAATTCCTATATGGATAACAACCTGAATTGCGCTTTTGAATGTGTAGATAAAATGATTAAACAGGCTGAAAGCAAAATCATAATTGTTGATTTTCACGCAGAGGCAACGGGTGAAAAAAGGGCAATGGGTTATTACCTTGACGGCAGAGTTTCCGCAATGTTCGGAACACACACCCATGTTCAGACCTCGGACGCACAGGTCCTCCCGAAGGGAACCGGCTACATAACCGACACGGGAATGACGGGTACAATCCATTCCGTTCTCGGTGTAAAGAGCGAAATTATAATTGCAAAGCTGAAAAATAAGCTTCCGCAGCGTTTTGACCTTGCAAGCGGAGAATGTAAAATGGAATGTACGCTTTTTGATGTTGATGACAAAAGCGGAAAGTGTGTTTCAGCCGAGTCAATGCGTATTGAATAACACAAATCAGCATAAAGTAAATTGTTTCCAATTGTCAAAAAATATGAAACAATCCCGATTAAGTCGGCTTTTTTTGCAGATAATTAGTGTATTATACTATTGCAAAAAACAAGCTGATAATGTATAATGTTATAATGTGAATTATTGTAAAACTGTGTTTGTCGGTGTAAAATCGGCTTATGCAGTTGATTAAGAAATGTACATTAAAAGGATGTGCCTAAATGATAAACGGACAAATTCTCAAACAGGCTGTTATTTCCGGTGCGAATAATATTTCAAACCAAAAAAACAGTATAAATGATCTTAATATTTTCCCTGTACCCGACGGAGACACAGGTACAAATATGTCAATGACAGTCAATGCGGCTGTTGCAGCGCTTGAAGATTTTGACGGTACCTGTGCAGGTGATGCCGCAGGCATCACAGCCTCTGCAATGCTCCGTGGAGCAAGAGGCAATTCGGGTGTTATCACTTCACTAATCTTCCGTGGCTTTGCCCAGGGACTTAAAGACATCGAAGAAGTTGACGGCAAAAATCTTGCCGCAGCACTCGGAATCGGTGTTGACGCCGCTTACAAGGCTGTTATGAAACCGACAGAGGGAACAATTCTCACGGTTGCAAGAATGGCTTATGAGGCAGGTATCGAAGCTGCTAAGTATGACAGAGATGTTGTGTCTGTATGGCAGACAATCGTTGACAAGGCTAACGAGGCGCTTGCAATCACTCCTCAGCTTTTGCCCGTGCTTAAAAAGGCAGGCGTTGTTGACGCAGGCGGTAAGGGTCTTTGCGTAATCTTTGAGGGTATGCTCTCTGTAATTAAGAACGGCATTATGATTGAAGCTGACGATGACACAGCTCCTGCAACCGTCAGCACATTTGAAAGTGCCGCCGCTGAATTTGACGATGATATCAGATTCACATATTGCACAGAGTTCATCGTTGGCAGAAATGCCGAGATTGAAACCGAAATCGGCGAGCTTCGCAGTTATCTTGAATCAATCGGTGATTGCGTAGTTGTTGTAAATGATGATGAGATTATCAAGGTTCATGTTCATACGGAACAGCCGGGCAATGCTCTTTCAAAAGGACTTGAGTTCGGTCAGCTTCTCACGGTTAAGGTTGAGAATATGAAGGAACAGCACAAGAATGTCAAGTCAACAAAGAAAAAGGCTGAAAAGGAAAAGTTTGTTCCCGCAGAACCTGAAAACGATTTCGGTTTTGTTGCAGTTGCCGCAGGTAACGGTCTTAAAGACCTTTTTAAAGACCTCGGTTGTGACAATGTTGTTTCGGGCGGTCAGAGTATGAACCCGAGTACAGACGATATCTATGAGGCAATTATGGCAACTCCTGCCAAGAATGTTCTCGTTCTTCCAAACAATAAAAACATCATTCTTGCCGCAGAGCAGACAATCCCGATGGTAAAAGACAGAAATGTCATCATTGTTCCGACAAGAACAATTCCGCAGGGTATGACGGCAATGCTCAACTTTGATCCCGAGATTTCTGCCGAAAGCAACGCACAGCTTATGACGGACGCACTTGCGTCTGTTGGCACAGGTCTTGTAACCTTTGCCGCAAGAAGCAGTGAATTCGGCGGTAAGAAAATCAAAGAGGGCGACATTATCGCTCTTGAAAACGGCAGGCTTACAATCACAGAAAAGAGCACAGTTAAGGCTCTTGTCAAGCTTGCAAAGGATATGGTCAGCCGTGACACTTCATTCATTACTCTTATCTACGGTGAGGATGTAAGTGAGGAAGAGGCAGAAAAGGCATACGGAGAGCTTCGTGAAAAGTTCGGTTCAAGAACCGATATTACTCTTGTAAAGGGCGACCAGCCTGTTTACTACTTTATTCTCAGCGTAGAATAAGCATTTTAATCGGATTTTTTCAGGGAGCATAATTTTTACGGTTATGCTCCCGTTTTGTATAACGGAGGTGCGGTATGACATCACTTTATAAAACTCCCGTTACAAATTTGAACGGAATAGGTGAAAAGCGTGCCGCACTTTTTGCAAGACTCGGAATTAAAAGCGTTGGAGATTTGATTAATTTCTATCCACGCACATACGAGGATTGGAGCAACATCAAGCATATTGACGAGCTTGAATACGGTGAAACCGTCTGCATAAAGGCTGTTGTCGCAACATCTGTAAACGATACCCGCATAAGCGGCGGAAGAATTATTTCCAAAACCGCAGTCTATGATGAAACGGGTTCAATTCAGCTTGTGTTTTTTAACAATAAATACATCAGCTCAATGCTCAGACAGGGCGGAGAATATTTCTTTTACGGAAAAATCTCATCCGACAGCTACGGAATGCAGATTGTATCGCCGACTTTTGCTCCTGCTGTCAAGGGAACACAAATCCGTCCGATTTACAGACAAACGGCAGGACTTCCGAGTAAATCGGTTGAATCAGCCGTACGACAGGCACTTTCAATGCTGCCGTCAAAAATTAAGGATCCTTTGCCCGATGCCATAAGAGAAAGATTTGACCTTTGCTCACTCAGACAGGCGTTGTTTGATATTCACTTTCCGAAGAACCGCCAACAGCTTGAAGCAGCCCGAAAAAGGCTTGTTACCGAAGAGCTTGTTGTGCTGAACCTTGGAATGAGAAATCTGCGTGACCACAGCAGAGGAGTAACCTCTCTTGAAATCACAAAGGATTATTCAAAAGAATTTGAATCGCTTTTGCCGTTCACAATGACAAATGCCCAAAAACGGGCGGTGTCGGACTGCATAAACGATATAATCAACAAATCATCTCCGCTGAATCGACTTGTTCAGGGCGATGTAGGTTCGGGCAAAACGGCTGTGGCAGCCTCGGTCTGCTACACGGTTGCCAAAAACGGATTTCAGACCGCATTTATGGCACCGACTGAAATTCTTGCCCGACAACATTACAAAACATTTCAAAAGCTTTTTGAAAATACGGATATCAAGGTTGGTCTGTTGACAGGCACACTCAGGGAATCCGAAAAAAAACAAATCAGAAAATCACTTGCAGACGGTTCGATTGATATGGTAATCGGAACACACGCTCTCATTACCGATAAAACCGAGTTTAAAAATCTTGCGCTTGCCGTAACCGACGAACAGCACAGATTCGGTGTTGCACAAAGAGCAAAGCTTCTCGGCAAGGGCAACAATCCGCATCTGCTTGTTATGAGTGCCACCCCGATTCCGAGAACACTCGGACTTATCATTTTCGGCGACCTCGACATTTCAATAATTGACGAACTTCCGCCGTCAAGAAAACCTGTGAAAACCGTGTTGCGAACTTCTGCAATGCGTGGCGGAGTGTATGACTTTATCCGCAGTGAAGTAAAACACGGCAGACAGGCGTATATAGTTTGTCCCCTTGTTGAAGAAGGCGAGCTTGACGATGTTGCGTCAGCCGAAGAATATGCCGCAGATTTGATGTTGCGGGAATTTCCTGACATAGCAGTCGGCATAGTTCACGGACAGATGAAGTCTGATGAAAAAGACGAGGTTATGCGTAAGTTTGTCGAGAATGAGTATTCCGTTCTTGTTGCCACAACGGTAATAGAAGTCGGCGTTGATGTTCCGAATGCTACGGTTATTGTGATTGAAAATGCCGAAAGATTCGGACTTTCACAGCTTCATCAGCTGAGAGGAAGGGTTGGCAGAGGCAGTTCGCAGTCCTATTGTATTCTCATCAGCGACAAGGGCAGTAAGACAACAAGAGAACGGCTTGAGGTCATGTGTTCAACGAACAACGGTTTTGTCATTGCCGATGAAGATTTAAAAATGAGAGGCCCCGGCGACTTTTTCGGTCACAGACAGCATGGACTTCCGCAGATGTCGATTGCCGATTTTGCCGACACAAAAAGCCTTGAACTTTCTCAAAAAATTGCAGACTGCATAATGGACCGTTACGGCGATATCCGAAACGATGAAATACGACTGTTAAAAGCAGAGGTAGACCGCCTGTTTGAGCGTGGCGGACAAAATGCTTTAAACTGAAAAACTATAAATGGGAGAATTAAGTAAATGAGAAAAACCATAACCAAAACACTTTCACTTCTCTGTATGCTTTGCATCATTATCTGTTCCGCTTTCACATCGGCAGGTGCTGCGTCCTATCCTAATGATGTAAAAACCGAGTCGGACTCAATCCTTCTTGTAAATATGGATTCAGGTCAGACCGTGTATGAAAAAGACGCCGACTCAAAGCGTTACCCTGCGTCAACAACAAAAATTATGACCTACATAATTGCGGTTGAAAACATTGCCGATCTTGATAATACAAAAATTCCGATTAAGCAGTCGGTTCTTGATGTTCTCAAAAACACAGGCAGTTCCCTTGCGAATGTTGAAAATCATGTCGGCAAGAGTATGACTGCAATCGATCTGCTTTACAGCATGATGGTTCCCTCGGGTAATGATGCCGCAATGGTTCTTGCCGATTATATCGGTGAAGGCAATGTTGATAACTTTGTCAAGCTGATGAATGAAAAGGCAAAGGAGCTTGGTTGCGAAAACACTCATTTTGCAAATCCTGACGGACTTCACGATCCCGACCACTATACAACCGCCCGTGATATGTACAAAATCACAACCTATGCGCTCACTCTTCCTCGCTTTGAAGAAATCACAAATACCTGTACATACACTTGTGACGGTGACGATACAGCCCTTGTAACAACCAACTACCTCATTGATGCCAACCGTGGCGGTGAGTATTACTATATGTACGCAAAGGGCATCAAAACGGGTACGACTAACGAGGCAGGCAGATGTCTTGTAACGACAGCGTCGGCAGACGGCTATTCATATATGGCAATTCTCCTTCACGCACCGTATGAGGAAGGTGTGACCGAGGATTACGCAACAATGACCGATGCGGCAGACCTTTTCCGCTGGGCGTTGACAAGTCTTGAAATGAACACTGTTGCCACCTCGTCAAAGCCGCTTTGCGAAGTAAAGGTTAACCTTGCATGGGGCAAAAACAGTACATTGCTTTATCCCGAAACCGACCTCAGCGCAATTGTTCCGAAAGACTGCACAGATGAGAATATAATTATTGAACAGGATGTTCCCGAAAGCGTTGACGCACCGCTTGACAAAGGCTCGGTAGTCGGCAAGGCAACAATCTATTACAAAGCAGATGCAAACAGTGAAAAGCAGAAGCTTGCCGAGGTAAATGTTGTTGCAGGCGAAAAGATTGAACGCAGCGGAATTCTCTATGTGTTCAACATCATCGGCACAGTATTTCAGTCCTATTGGTTTATCGTGATTATCGCTCTTATCATTCTCGTTCTCATCATTTACCTTATTATTTCAAAAATTCACGGTAAGCGTAAAAGAAAGAAGAGAAATGTTAAGCATTACCGCAATCTCTGATGCAATAAAAGTGTAATTAAATTGTAAATTTTCTATACTTGAAATTTGAAAACGGTATGTTATAATTATTTTAGGGAATAATTATTCGGAGGTTTTCATATGAAGTGCCCATATTGCAGTTATGAAGAAAGCAAGGTTATCGACTCTCGTTCTGCTGATGACGGCGAAAGAATCCGCAGAAGAAGAGAGTGCCTGAGATGCGGCAAACGCTTTACCACACATGAGGTGATTGAAACTGTTCCGATAATTGTTGTTAAGCGTGATAAATCCCGTGAGGTTTTCGACCGCAACAAGCTTACAGGCGGAATTCTCCGTGCCTGCGAGAAGCGTCCCGTTTCAATTGAACAGATTGAAAATATGGTCAATGATATTGAAGCTCAGCTTCAGTCAAGCCTTGACCGTGAAATCACTTCAAAGCAAATCGGTGAGCTTGCAATGGATCAGCTCAAGAATATTGACGAGGTTTCATATGTCCGTTTTGCATCAGTTTATCGCCAGTTCAAGGATATTAACACCTTTATGGACGAACTCAATAAGCTTCTTACTGAAAAGAAATAGTTTCTTATAAAGAATAATTCCTATACTGTACAGCCTTTCTCGGTTGTACAGTATTTTTTTGCGGTGTACCGTCGCTCTCCGTTCGTGCAGATAGTTTGCAATATCAAAAACATACTATGCCCGAGCGTAAGTATAGCGATTGCTTTTGCAATTTTAAATAGAGGAGTTCATCGGATGCCCACAAGTAACAGCAGAATATTTAAGCTAAGAGTGTTGTACGGAAAGCAACCTATGCAGTTAATTAAAAATTATACGAAAAAATCAAAAATGTCTCTTGACTTAAAGTCAACTTCAGGGTGTAATATATTCCTGTAAAGTAAAAAATAAACTGAAAAATAGTAAAAATTCTGAAACAAAGGAGATTTACAATGGCAAAGTTAATTGCATTTTATTCACGAGCAGATGAAAATTATTTCGGCGGTCAGTACCGCTATGTAAAAGTCGGCAACACCGAAAAGGTTGCAAAAATGATTTCAGACCTCACAGGAGCCGATATGTTTAAAATTGAGCAGAAAGTTCCGTATTCCGCAAACTACAAGGAATGTGTTGCTCAGTCGGTTAAAGACCTAAAATCAAAGGCAAGACCCGAACTTGTTTCATTGCCGAATCTTGACGATTACGATGAAATTTATCTCGGCTATCCAAACTACTGCGGAACAATGCCTATGGCGGTTTATACTTTCCTTGAAGCATTTGATTTTACGGGCAAAACAATTCATCCGTTCTGCACTCACGAGGGAAGCGGACTTTCAAACACAGTCAATGATATTAAAAATACTGCCAAAGGTGCAACCGTAACAAACGGACTTCCCTTGTTCGGAAGTGATGCCGATAGGGCAGAAGGCATTGTTAATGATTGGATTAAAAAAATTTAGTTACACAAGGAGATAATATTATGAAAATTGCAGACAAGGATGAATTTGAAAAGAAGAATGCATTCGGCACAGGCACTCTCAACACAGCTTATGCAAAGTATTTTATCGGAGAGTCATACCTAAATCCACTCACAAAGTCCGAGGACGGACTTCACCTTTTAAATGTAACATTTGAACCTGGTTGCCGTAACAACTGGCACATTCACCACGCAAAGACCGGCGGCGGTCAGCTCCTCATCTGCACAGCAGGTGAGGGTTGGTATCAGGAAGAGGGCAAAGAGCCTGTAAGCCTTACACCTGGTAAGGTAATCGTAATTCCAGCCGAGGTTAAGCATTGGCACGGTGCTAAAAAGGACAGCTGGTTTTCACACATCGCAACTGAAATGCCGGGCGAAGAATGTTCAAACGAGTGGTGCGAACCCGTAACCGATGAAGAATATAATAAACTCGGTTAATCGAAAGGCGGCTTCTGAATATGAAAAAAGTTATCGTTTATTATTCATATCGTGGCAACACAAAAAGCATTGCCGAGATGATTCAGAAAAGCACGGGTGCTGACATTGCAAGAATCGAAACAGTAGTTTTGTATGACGGCGACTACAACTCGGTTGTAAATCAAGGTCAAGATGAAGTGAACAGCGGCTATTGTCCCAAAATAAAACCGCTTAATATTGACCTCAGCAAGTATGACGAGGTAATTCTCGGAACACCTGTTTGGTGGTACACTTTTGCCCCTGCAATGCACACATTTCTCAAGGAAAATGACCTTTCGGGCAAGACGGTTTATCCGTTTGCAACCAACGGCGGTTGGATTGGTCACACATTCAAAGATTTTGCAAATGCCTGCGGTACAGCCGATGTAAAGCAGGGAATGAATATCCGTTTTGACGAATCGGTTCTGCGTACACCAAAGTCTGAAATTCAAAAATGGATTGATTCAATTAAATAAGCCTTTCTGTAATGCGGTTCTACCGCAAAATAAAAAACTGTACAGCCTTTTTCGGTTGTACAGTTTTTGTATATTGAGCAAATAATTTGTTATATGAGTATTGCTATAACTTGTTGCATTGTGTATAATACGATTAAAGGTTGGTGCTTTAAGGGACATTAAAATGCAAAGTAAACGCATTATTACAAACTTTCTTGCCGTTTTGATGATTATGCTATGTGCTTTCCTTTCAGGGTGTGGCTTAGATAATTTGCCTCAAGTCGAATTGATTGATTCCTCAGTATCTCCAAATGGAAAATATACGGTTAATGCTTATCTTTGTTCAGGAAATGCGACTACGGATTTTTCGGTAAGATGTGAGGTAGTGGATTCCGAAACAAGTAAATGCCGTAATATTTATTGGAAATATCATCAGGAAGATGTTTCTTTATACTGGAAATCTGATGAGGTTGTGGTAATAAATGATGTTGAACTTAATGTTTTAACTGATAAATACGATTGGCGAACAGATTGATAATTACATGAACAACAATTTGAATGGGTGGATGATGTTGAATTATACTGCAGCTTATTTTTATTCAGAGGGTAATCCGTTTGGCATAGTTTTTCTAATATTATTGCTTCTGTTTCAATTATCAAAATTGATTGTTTCACATATATTAGATAATCGACAATTTGATTCTGTTGAGGTGGAAACTTCTTTTACAAATAAAAGACAAAACAGAATTAAACATTTTGTTTATGATTCTTTAATGGATTTGCCAAGTAGTAGTTTTGTACTTGTGCTTGACAAAGGAACTAATTTAGTTTCTCCTGCAGTTTATACAAAGCAAAACAACAGAATTTCTATGATTAACCGAAATGCCGAATATACTGCATTTGAACACATTGAACTTTCGGACGATACTTATTCAGGTGAATATACCTTTATCAGAACTTGCAAAGTAAAAGACAAGAAAACAGGTGAACAGGTTCTTTTCGCAGCAGTTCCGAATAGAGAAACGAATATTCTTGCATATTCCGATTCTGCACATAAAGCCGACAAAACCGTAACTTTCGGAAAATTCAGAATATTCTGTTTTGTCGAATCTGAAAACAGTCCCTATACTGATTTGCTTGCTGATTCCGAAAAAATTCATCTTGAAAAAACAAAAAGAAAAGGTATGCACTTTATAGGCTTGAATGAAGTTATAAAAACAAATCCTAAGTCTAAAAAGTAATACAAGATATTAAAAAAACTGTACAGCCGATTATGGTTGTACAGTTTTTGTTTTATATGTTATTTTGTCGGAATATAACATTGTACGAATTTGCACAATTTGAGCCGTAGGGGATTGTTAATCCTACCCGATAAAGCCTTGAACGAACACAATAACAATCAGCACTGGGAGTGCGTATTTAAGGTACGGCTTCAGCACTCTTGAAAGTTTAAGACCTTTACCCGTGTTACATTCTTCAAAGTAATTGTCAAAGCCCCAGCCGAATTTTGTTGTGCAGAACAGGAGGTAAACCATTGCGCCGATCGGAAGAAGAAGGTTGCTGACAACGAAGTCCTCAAGGTCAAGCACACCCTTGCCGAGAATGTTGAAGTCGTTCCAAATGTTGAATCCGAAAATACATGGCAGACACGCAAAGAACATAATAATTCCGTTGATTATTGACGCCTTTGTTCTGCTCATGCCGAATGTGTCGGTAAGAAAAGCAACAAGGTTTTCAAACACGGCAATAACCGTTGAAAAGCTTGCAAATGTCATAAACAGAAAGAAAAGCGTACCCCAAATCCGACCGCCCGTCATATTTACGAAAACATTCGGAAGCGTCACAAAAATAAGGGCAGGTCCTTGGTCGGGCTGAACGCCAAATGAAAAGCAAGCAGGGAAGATGATAAGTCCGGCAACAATTGCAACAAAAGTGTCCAATGCACAAATCTGAACAGCCTCACCGTAAAGCGTGCGGTCTTTGTTCATATAACTGCCGAAAATTTCCATTGATGCGATTCCGAGTCCGAGTGTGAAAAACGCCTGACTCATTGCAGATGTGATTACCTTGCCGAGTCCTACATCTTTAACCTTTCCAAAATCGGGAACAAGGTAAAAACTCAGGCCTTCTCCCGCATTTGAAAGCATCATACTGTTGATTGCAAGAATGATAATCAGCGCAAGCAACGCAAGCATCATAACCTTGCTGACTTTTTCAATGCCTTTTTGAAGTCCTCGACTGCATACAAAAAATCCGAATACAACGATTATCGCAAGCCATATAATCATCTCAACAGGCGATGCCATAAGGTTGTTAAACACTCCCGAAACCTGTTCTGAGTTCATTCCGCTTTTAAATGTTCCCGTTGCAAATTTATAGAAGTAATCTAACATCCAACCCGAAACAGGTGAGTAGTTCACTAAAAGTGTACCATCGTATGAGTCAAAACAAATTATACATAAAGAAGTATGTCGAATTATAAATAGTTATGTTACGAGCCAGTAGGCTCTTTTTTTATACCCAAATTTAGGTCGTAAAAGTCTATTAACAGGTAATTTGTATAAATATAAGTATTTTATATTGCCAGATTTTACAAAAATAAAACAACGTTCAAAATTATATTTACAACTTTGCATAATGTGATATATAATAACACTATGCAAAAAATATATGCTAAACCAATAACATATTCACCGTATAACCAAAGTGAGGTGATAAAAACAATTTTTAGTAAAAATTAAGAAGAGGTGATAGTTGTAAAAAGAAAATGAGATTGTTACAGGTGAGCCTGATGAGGGTGAATCGAAAACAAGATACAAGAAAAGAAAGCGAACAAGATGAAATGTAAAATTCATCAAAAACAATCGCTCTATGGTTAAGTTTGTCGAGATAAATAGGTCATTTAGAGAAAATTTCTCCAAATAAACGGATACATATTGACTTTTTTGTAATTCTCCTTTACAATATTAAATAAGAAGGAGAGATTGATAATGCTTATTAAAGTGACAGTTGAGAATTTTAAATCGTTTTCTGAACCAACAGAGATGACTATGATTTCTTCTACAAAAATTCAAAAAGGCACTGATCATAGGGTTAAAATTAAAAGTACGAATATACTTAAATACGCAGTAATCTATGGTGCTAATGCGGCAGGTAAATCTAATCTTATTGATTTTTTTTGGTTTTTGAAAAGTACGCTTAATGATACAATTCCTATGGTAGCTACAAAATGGTTTTGTAAATGTAAGGAAGAAAATATAAATAAGAATAGCTCGTTTGAAATTCAGTTCACGATTGGTGATAAATTCTATGCTTATGGTTTTACGGCTTTATTAAATCAACGAAGAATCACATCTGAGTGGTTATATGAGCTTTATCAAAATGGTAATGCAAAATGTTTATTTGAAAGAAATGAAGAAGAAAAATTTCCACACTTGGGCGAAGATGTAAAATTAAACAAAATTGATGAAGCAAAATTCAAAACATATACTGATGATTTTGATGGTAATGAATCAATTTTGTTTCTTACGGAAATGAATAGAAACAAAAAATATTCTGAAGACTCCAAGCTGGTTTTCTTCAAGGAGGTTTATAGTTGGTTATCACAAAACATAATTATCGTTAAGCCTAATACTTCTTTTGATAACTTTCAATATTATAATGATGAAACATCCTTAGAGTTAATCAATAAATTAATAAAAACCTTTGATACTGGTATTGATAAAGTTAGAGTTGAAAAAACTGATTTTGAGGAATTTAGAAAAGCTTTACCGGCTAAGGTTTTTGATTTAGTTATGAAGGACATACGAAACAAGATGGCTCACAAGTCATTATATTCTTCGGCACGAATGACCATGAGAACTGACAAAAGCTTTTTTACTGTTACTTTGGATGACGATGAACCGATTGTATCTACTTTGAAACTCTATCATGGAAAATCATTTTATGATTTTAATTTCGATGAAGAATCAGATGGTACAAGAAGAATTTTCGATTTACTCGATATGTTACTTAACAAAAACGATGACATTATTTATGTTGTTGATGAATTAGAAAGAAGTCTTCATCCAAAACTTACAGAACATTTTCTTGAGCTTTTTATGAATTTCCATAAAGGCCATAAAACTCAGTTGTTGTTTACAACCCACGAAGCATCTATTATGGAGCAAAAGCTTTTTAGACGTGATGAAATATGGTTTGTTGAAAGAGATGGAAATAACACAAGTAATGTTTATTCGTTGGATAAGTTCAAAGAAAGATATGATAAAACATTGAGCAAAGCTTATCTTGAGGGGCGTTATGGTGCAATTCCTGTGTTTTCTAATTTTGATTTGACGGAGGAATAAATATATGGCACCGGTAAGAAGTTATTATAATTGGAATCAAAGAAAGAGCGACACAAATGAGGCTATAGAGCCTTATAGAAAGTATTTCTTTATTTGTGAAGGTGCAAATACTGAAACGTGGTATTTCGAAAAGCTGGTTGACTATAAAAAAGAATTGGGAATTAATCCTAATATTGATATTCGCTTTCTCGAAAAGACTCAACAAGATAAGAATATATCTTTCCCCAGAAGACTTATAGAGTTTGCCGAGGAGCAAAAACTTAACTCAGATATATCTTTTGATGCTGAAATGGATAGGATGATTATCGTTTTTGATGCAGATATTTTCGAAGAAAAAGTTAAGGATTTTGATGAAGTTGTAGCATTTGGAGAAAATAATAATATACTTGGTATATCTAATCCTGCATTTGAATTGTTTTTACTTTTGCATTATAAAGATGCTTATGAGAAATATATTAAACCAAATGAAAAGGAGATAATTTCTAACGAAAAGGTAGGAAATCAAAGATATATAAGAAATTTGTTTACTCAGGTGTCTGGTATTAATCCAAAGAAAAATAAATCTATAGGAGAACTGGTTAAGCAAGTTGATTTTGCAATCGTTGAAGAATGCAAAATTAATGAAGATATCCACCAATGCTCAGGACAGGTAACTTGTAACATTGCAAAGATAATCAATGATATTCGCAATAATAAAGCAATTTAATAATACGCAAAAGAGTTAAGTCAAGAAATGAAAATTTCTTGGCTTTTCTTTTTGCGATAAAATAACAGAAATGGAGGTATGAATAAGTGCCATATATAGACCCTAAAGTAGTGCTTGAAGCAAAGAAAATGGACTTGCTAACCTATCTTAAAAACTTTGAGCCACACGAACTTGTAAGACTTGATAAGAACAATTACACCACACGAACACACGATAGCTTGAAAATTTCAAACGGAAAATGGATGTGGCTTTCTCGTGGGATTGGAGGTACAACAGCTCTCAATTATCTAATTGAGGTTAAAGGTTATAGCTTTATTGAAGTGGTGGAAACAATCACAGGTAAACAGGTTGTAGTTGCTCCAAAACCTATCAAACAGGATAATAAATATTATGATAGACCACTTCTACTATAGTGGTTCAGTTTACTATAAAATGATTAGATTTTTTGTCTTGACAACTGAACCACTATATTCTATAATGGAGATGAAGTGAGTCCGGTGTTTTAATATTTCAAATCTTGAAAACTTTTAATTTTTTATTAACAGGAGATAAAAGATGAAGAAACTAAAAAAGATGATTGTGTTGGGTATGGTCGTTCTTTCTTTGATGTCTGCTCTTACTTTTTCAGTATTCTCTGCCGGTAATGTTTCAGATACAATTATCAACATTAGTGCGAGAAGTAACAACGGAGGTACTCCGTGCAGATCTATTTGGCGTGAGAAGAAAGATTATACATCTGTTTGGTGCGAAAACAAGAGCACATCAGGAGGTTCTCTGAGTGCTTGGGTTCAGCGTACAAATAATAAGAATACTTCCTCCGTAAAAACTGTAGACAGATATTACGGTTCATGGAGCTATAATGGGGCAACTAAGAATATGAAAAATTTACCAAAGGGTACATATTATTATTTGCCTAACTATGTTAAAGAAGACGGCTATAAATATGCTACTTTGGGCTACATTATGAATAAGGAAGCTGTGAGTTACCACATAGCATGGAGTCCTGACAGCATATAAAATATTTGTGGCTTTGTAAGTTATGCTCTGTGCCTTTTAATGAAGTTTTGACTTTATATATGCGCGCAGAGCATGACTTTTAGACTGCGGTAGGGAGTTGCTTATAGAGGTGTTTATATATTGAATAAAAAAATAACAACCGTAATTATTTTGATTATCATCTGTACTTCATCTATAATAGTTTCCATCTTATACTTGATAAAAAATGATATTATTGACATCAACGATATATACACTAATGCTGATGCAAAAAACACACAGGTCGCAAATGAAAATTCTATTTCTTCCACAGAAAATTCAGCAGTTGAATCGAAAAGTTGTGTTCTGCTTGAGGAAGGTGCTGAATACGATACTATGTACGACGATAGAACAAGCATTTATGTTAAATTAAATAATATCAGCATTTCAAAAAATAAGGCTGAACTTCCCGAATTTGACACATTTGAGGACTGGGATGAAATTAAAGATAGCCAAGGAAATATTACAAATGAATATTCATATGTAGTGCTTAACATTACAATGATGAATAAAGGAAATGAAAATGTGGAGGTATCATTGAACAGCTTACTTTTGCATTTTGGTACAGACGGTGGATATAACGAAGCACGAAGTTTTAATTCAAGTGAGAAAAAGACTTCAAAAAATTATTTTGTAGAAAAACTTGAACCCGGTAAAAAATTGAATGTTAATGTAGCATATGTTGCTGAGGACAAACAACTTAATGAGTACAAAGACCAACTTTATTTGATGACAGTGCTCTCAGGCAATCCTTTAGGAGAAGGAACTATGCAAGTCATCAAATCCGAAGAATAATAAATGGAGAATGATAAAATGCAAAGAATGATTAAATTCGAACTGAAAAGAAGTTTTAAAAACAGGCTGTTTTTAATTTCTTTGCTAATTTCATTAGCATTGGTAACATGGTATTCGATTGAAAGAATACCATACTGTGTGCAGTTGAATTCTGAATTTTTAAATGATGAAAATTTAATGGGATTTTTTGAAATTTCATATACAAACTGGATTGGCAGTCATAATATCTATCTTCAGCAAAACATTTTTTATATGGCTATTCCAATTCTCGCCACTTTGCCATTTGGTAGTTCCTTTTATGATGATATAAACAGGGGATATGCAAGGAATGTGTGCGTTCGTGCCAAGAAAAAATATTATCTTGTGGCAAAATACATAGCTGTTTTCGTAAGTGGTGGTTGCGTGGTTGCTATTCCAATGGTTCTTAGTTTTCTCATTTCTTCAATATTTTTACCGACAATGCTTCCTGAAGCATCTTATACATTTACTAACATATATCCTGCGTATAAGTGGGCTGATTTATTTTATGTGCAACCGTTATTATATACATCGATATATATTTTTATCACATTTTTGTTTTCGGGAGTAACAGCAAGTTTGTCATTGTTTATTACATTCTTTTTAAACAGAAAATTTGTGACTTTTGTTTTTCCTTTTTTCATTTACATTTTTTCATCATTTTGTCTTGAAATGTTGGGATTTGATGCCTACAGTATCAGAAATCTTGTCACGACTACAAGTGAAAGTGGGACTACCTTTTCTGTAACAATTTTATTTTTGATTTTCTTTTGCCTTTCATTTTTTCCGTATTATTTTATTGGAGCGAAAAAAGATGTTTTTTAAAGCGTGTAGAAAAACTTTTGTTGCAATGACATATTTTAAATATTTGGTTGTTTTCTGTTTACTCTGCAGTTTTGTATTGTTTTACTTTTTTGCTTTTTTAAAAAAAAATATGATGGATATAACAGACAACATATGTATGGCAGATTTTGTGGAAGCCGCCGGGGGTCACACGACAACTATCTTTTTTGTACCAACCGCCGCATTACTTTCAACGATATTTTCCGAAAAAAACAGTAACTTTACAAATGCCTATATTCGCTTTAGATTTAGAAATACACTGGTTGTCAGAAATAGTTTGAAAGTTCTTGCTTTTTCTGTGGCTTTTTGCATTTTATTCCTCGTCGCAGTTCTTGGTATGTCGAGAGTTTTTTCACGAACAGTAATTAATTGGAATTCATATGAAAGCTATTATTATCTGTGTGAAGGATGCATAAGCAATGTAGGCTTTGCAAAAGTAGTGATGAAAACTTTTGTATGTCTTTTAATTCCTACAATATTTTTTTCTGAATTAATATGTGCTTTTGGCTGTATAATAAACAAAGTATTTCCGTTCTTAGTGACGGTCACAACATGTATTGCAGTTTCATTTGATGGTGATTGGAATATTGACTTTTGGCTCTTGATTTTTGGGACAATTATAGTATTCGTACTAAATTTATTGTTCATGAAAAGAAAGGATTTTTTAAATTGAAAGTTCGTCTTTTTTTTCGTTTGCTTTCGCATGATATAACAGAGGGAATCATACATAATCGTAAATTTTTTATTTTTGCTACGTTGCTGTTCATATTTATTGATTTCGTGTATTGGCATAATATTAGCTTATATTTTAGTGATTATAATTCGGTTGTAGACTGTGGTGTTCTGGATTTTTTTATGAATGTTTTTGCCGGATGTGACCCTTTTGATCCGGAGGCAAATAAGGGTGTAGATATTCCCATAACGTGGTTTTCTTTTAATGTACTTCCTTATTTGTTTGTGGGATTATACATTACAAACGATTTGCAGACAAGTGCCGATACCTTTATTTTGCGGGTAAAATCCCGATATTTATGGTGGTTGAGTAAAATAGTTTGGTGTGTCGTTTCTTCAACTTTGTACTATTTACTGTTTTTTGTAATTTCGACAGCTTTTACATTGCTTTCCGGTAATTTTTCATTAACTCAAAACAGTTTAATAACTGAAGAATTTTTGGAGCTAAGCACTTATGGAAAAAGTATGACAGAAATTTTCATTTCCTCAGTACTGTTACCTTGGATGATTACAACTTGTCACATGACATTTGATGCAATTATCAGTATTACATTTGGACCTGTTGTCGCGTTTTTGATGATAGTCTGCCTTATGACCACATCTGTGTTTTATTGCAGCGAATTTTTGCCGTTTAACTTTTCAATGTTGATAAGAACTGATTTTTGCGCCATAAATAATATATCAATATATACAGAACTGGAGGTTGCCTTTTTAATAATCGTTATATGTTTATTTTTAGGCTTGCCAATTATCAAAAGAAAAAACATTATTTAAAGTAGGAGAGATTTATGAATATAGAAATTTGTAATTATACAAAAAAGTTATCAAAAAATCTTGTACTGGAAAATATAAATTTATCACTTTCCGGAGGAAAAATTTACGGTTTTGTAGGTAAGAACGGTTCGGGGAAAACTATGCTTATGCGTGCAATTTGCGGACTGATTTTACCTACCAGTGGTTTTGTAAAAATAAATAACAAAATCATAGGAAAAGACATATCGTTTCCTGATAGTGTTGGGGCTTTAATTGAAAATCCGGGGTTCATTTCTGAGTACTCCGGTTTTCAAAATTTGAAGATTCTCGCTCAAATACAAAAGAAAATAGACGATAAAAAAATAGTGGATACTATGAGAATGGTAGGGCTTGACCCAAACGAAAAGAAGAGTTTCCGAAAATATTCACTTGGTATGAAACAAAAACTTGGAATAGCAGCAGCGATGATGGAAGACCCTCAAATACTTGTTTTAGATGAACCTTTTAATGCGTTGGATGAAGCTTCATGTGAAAATGTCAAAAAAATGATTTTGTCCGCAAAAGTTCCCGATAGAGTTGTGTTGCTGTCATGTCATGACAAAAATCAGATTAACGCTCTTTGCGACGAAACTATAGAATTAGCGCAGGGTAAAATCATCAGGAGAGATAGTCTTTATGAGAAAGAAAAATAATTTAAAAGTTATTGTAACGCTCCTTATTGTAACAGTATTATGTATATGTGGTGTCATTAGGTTTTTTAGTATCAATTCAAAATATCCGCAAAACGAAAAAGTTGTATATAAAATGGGCGATTCATTTGTTTGTCAAAATGCAAAATTCACTATAACAGATACATACATGCTTAGGCGTACGGATATTATGAATGATGATGATTTATCAGAATATTTGGAAGAAAATTCTGACTATTTGAAAAGTGAAGATTTGAATCTTGGCTTAATAAAAATTATAATTTCCAATACAACAGATGATGAAATAACTGTTGATTTAACAGCTTTTCATATTGAATCAGGTGCTTTTTCATTACAATTTTATTACCCGCTCGTTATGTATTACAATGATTGTGGAATGTATATTAAACTTTCAAAAGGTGAACAAAAAACGTTTATTGCACCCGTTCCTATCTCTTCTGAACAATTTCTCAATTATGATTCCACCGATATTAGAAACAGAACGTATTATTTGGTATCATCTTTATATCCTCAAAAAATAATGTCAGAAGTCAAATTTAATTAAATTCAAGATATTTAAATTGGTCAAATAAATAACAATGTTGGTTTAGCATAATTAGTGCTGAATTACTTGGACATTGAAAAGTTGCCTCGTTGTATAATCATGACGAAAATCTGATTAACGCAAAACTGCAATACAGCAAGGTGTCGTAATCCGTTTCTTGTTCAAGCTTGAAAAAATATTTAAATTTCCTTTTAACGGTAAACTATTGTTTTTTCTCTTGTGTTCGTGCCGCATTGTATTTCTCGTCTGAGTTTGGTTGCAACGGCGGCGGGCATATTCACGGGCAGCTTGCACATTGATTTCATCATTCAGTTTGCCGTCAATCTCACTGTGCGGCGATATTAAAAACGGAAGTGGATTTCTTTTCATTTTGAAGTCCCTTCCGTTCATTTTTCTTTTCGTTTATCTGCTTTACGGCGGCTTTATACCGCGCCAAAGTTTCCTTTACAGACTTTGAATAATCCGTTATGCTCCACTTGCCGGTTTGAGTGTGTCGAATATGATAGTTGATGATTATCAGCCTTTCACGCAGGGTTGGTGGTGATCTGTTGACTGAGCCTGCACAATCTTAGCAAAGCATTGCTGTGCTTGGATTCAAATACCTTGTCACAGCCCTTGCAGCTAAGTGAAAACGGCTCGCCAACCTTGTGTTTTCTCGCCTTTATCAACTGATAGCATTCCCTGCTTTTTAGACGGGCTGTTTCAGCTGCTTCTGCCGCTTAATTTCTTCCTCGCTCAGCTGAGGTTGAGGAATTTCAAACTTGCCGATGAAATTGAGATAGATTTCAACCTCCTGCATACGTTCTCCGTCAATATAATACGGAGCGTGAACTAAAATTTTGTCGATAAACTCATTTATCATCGGCGTAGTAAGCTCGGAAAAATCGGTGGTTATACATCTTTGCACCGCAATCGGCACAATAAACAAGACCCGTCAGCGGATTCGCCACTCCGGTGGTGTCAACACGTCTCGGCGTTTTTGTCAGTTTCTGAGCAAGCTCCCAAGTTTCTCGGTCAATGATTGCTTCGTGCGTGTCGTTGAATATCAGCCAGTTCTCCTGCGGATTTTTCACTGAGCTTTTGTCCTTATATGATTCCTTGTGCGTACGGAAATTTACGGTGTCTCCGCAGTATTCCTGTTTTGCAAGAATACTGCGGACAACATATCCGCTCCAACTGAACGGGTGGGTAAACTCCTTTTTGTTTTTCCTTATTCCAATTCCTTTTTTGTAAAGTAAACAGCCGGGGTTTCAACCTTGTCATCAAACAGCGTGCGGGCTATGTCATAAGGTCCGCAGCCTTCTATTGTGAAATGGAAAATTCTGCGGACGACTGTAGCCGCTTCCTCATCAATCAGCCAATGATTTTTGTTGTTCGGGTCTTTCTTGTAACCGTAAATAGCCGAGTTGGTTGTCGGCTTTCCCGATTCGTGCAGATAGTTTGCAATATCAAAAGCATACTATGCCCGAGCGTAAGTGTAGCAACTGGTTTGACGGTTATGTTACAAAAACAAATCCACGTCTAAAAGGTAACACAAGATAACAAAAAACTGTACAGCCGAATATGGTTGTACAGTTTTTAGTTTTATATGTTATTTTATAGGAATGTAACATTGTACAAATTTGCACAATTTGAGCCGTAGGGGATTGCTAATCCTACCCGATAAAGCCTTGAACGAACACAATAACAATCAGCACGGGGAGTGCGTATTTAAGGTACGGCTTCAGCACTCTTGAAAGTTTAAGACCTTTAC
>OLPR01000476.1_pt1 | contig 36792 bp, 25 predicted proteins | sample 1672761 | NCBI WGS metagenome assembly OLPR01 (sample SAMEA3136721, study PRJEB25190) | human gut metagenome | biome: human gut; feature: human-associated habitat; material: faeces | place: Austria | collected 2013 | reverse complement strand
GTTTTCTAGGCAATTTCCAATCTAACGGGTGTTGCACTTTCATTTAGACAACGGGGAGAAACTAGAAAATGTTCATTTGCGAGGTCAGTTAGCGTACGTTTTCTAGGCAAAAAGAAAAGCCCCGCAGCTATGCAGGGCTTTTCCAACGAGGTCATAAGAGAGGAAGAGAATAACCTCGTTTAATGGTTGACGAAGCTATTAGACCTCGCCAAGTATCTACTAGTTCAGACGCAGCTCAGTCGACGGAGCGAACAGGTGCATCTTGGCCGGGTCGATCTTGATCTTGACGGTCGCGCCAACCTTCGGCAGCGCACGCGGATTCACACGAATCGTGGTGAGCTTGTTCTGGTCGGACATGACCTGGGAAGCCTCAGCGGCGGAGCCATCGGTGATGATGTTGCCGTAGATGTAGCCATCGGAGCCCAGATCCTCGACGTTCACAACCTTCAGGGAGAAGGCGTTCGGGTCGTCAGCCGGGGCCAGGCCAGCGTCCTCAGGACGGAAGCCGACCACGATCTGGCCGTTGTCTTCGGCGGTGAGCTTGTTGACGGCCTCAGCCGGCAGGTCCACGGTGTCCTCACCGATCTTCGCCTTGCCGTTGACCACCGGGTGGGTGTTCAGGTTCATCGACGGGGAGCCGATGAAGCCGGCGACGAAGACGTTGGCCGGGCGATCGTACAGCTCGGTCGGGGCGCCGACCTGCTGCAGGATACCGAGCTTGATGACGGCGATGCGATCGCCCATCGTCAGGGCCTCGGTCTGATCGTGGGTCACGTACAGGGTGGTGACACCCAGCTGGCGCTGCAGAGCAGCGATCTGGGTACGGGTCTGGACACGGAGCTTGGCGTCGAGGTTGGACAGCGGCTCATCCATGAGGAAGACCTTCGGCTCACGGACGATTGCACGACCCATGGCCACACGCTGACGCTGACCACCGGACAGAGCCTTCGGCTTGCGGTCGAGGTACTCGGTCAGGTCGAGAATCTCAGCGGCCTTCTCGACGCGCTTGCGAATCTCGTCCTTCGGAGTGCCGGCGATCTTCAGGGCGAAGCCCATGTTGTCGGCAACGGTCATGTGCGGGTACAGAGCGTAGTTCTGGAACACCATTGCGATGTCGCGGTCCTTCGGCTGCATCGTGGTGACATCCTTGCCACCAATGAGGATGCGGCCCTTGTTGACCTCTTCCAGGCCGGCGAGCATACGAAGGGTCGTAGACTTACCACAGCCAGAAGGGCCGACGAGGACGAGGAACTCGCCATCCTTGATATCAAGATTCAGATCATCCACGGAGGGCTTATCGTTGCCCGGGTAGATACGAGTGACGTGGTCGAAAACGACTTCTGCCATAATTACTAATCCTTTCAGAGGCAGGTACGTGCCTCACGATCCGTTGTAAAGGGATTTGTTCTTTACTGTGCTTCCGCCCTCGCCACCGACGTACAACTTTGCTTTCGGAAACTGCAAGCTTCAGCGTTTACTTTTTTCCGGTTCAGTGAAGGTTCTCTTCGTTGAGCCGAGAACTACTATACACGGACCGTGGACCAAGGCAAGTGGCGTGTCTGAAAATGTAGTTAACTTTATGGGCGTTTCTGGGGGTGTTGTGTGGTTCGGCCCATGACACGCCTGTTTCTCGAACGTGCGAACCGGCACGCCCGGCGTAGAGCAGGCCTGCTCTTCCCGAACTGACGGATTCCATCAGTCGCCGACTAATGCAACACAGACTCGAAGGTGACGCCGTTGCGGGCGGCTTTGCGCTCGGCCTTGCGCTCCTCGGCGTTTTCGATGCGCTGGATGCGCAGCTGGCGCCAGTCCTCGCGCATGTCGCGGAAACGGTCGGCCAGCGTTACGTCATCGTTCTCGGCATCGCCATCAGTACTGCTGCCATCGGCCTTACCGAACGTGCCATCGGCCACCTTGGCGATGCCCAGCTTGAGCAGTCCGAGCAACTCACGCAACGTTTCCGGTACGGGCTCATCGCCCTCATCGGCGGACTTGGTCAGGCCCTCGATGCGGCGACGAAGCGCGTCGGCGTCCTCGGGATCGATCTTGAGCCCGGCGATCAGCGACTGGCGCATGGTCTCGTAATCGAGGTTGGCAAAGAAATTCAGCTGTTGCAGCGTCATGAAGCCCTTGAGCTCGGGGAATCGGTGGACGATGTATTCCTCGCGGTCGTCGGCGGCGCGGGTCCAGTCGCGGGTGAGCTGCGGATCCCAGCTGGCGGTAATCGACCCCTCGCGCATGCGGTAGTGGTACAGCGCCTTGGGCAGACGGACCACGCGCGTGGCCTCGCCGATCACGTTGCAGATACGGGAGAGATCCTCGATTTTGCGACCCACCGGGAAGGAGAATCCGGTGCCCTGATAGGTGGAGGCGGGTGCCAGGAAGGCCCAGAAATAGCCGTCAATCTCAGCCTTGACTTGCTTTTTGATGACCTCGACCGGGGTCAGGACCTGCACCTCGGTGAAGTCGTTGTGGCGATAGTTGGACAGCAGCGGCTTGTTGTTCTCGGAGATGGTGTCGAACTGGAACATCACGAGGTCGGCGTCATACTCGCGCATGGCATTCAGGCAGTCCTCCACCAACGTGGGGGCCACGGTATCGTCGGAATCGGCGAAGTACAGGTAGGCGCCGGTGGCCCCGGCGATGCCGGCGTTGCGCGCGTCGGACAGGCCGCCGTTGGGCTTGTGAATCACGCGTATGCGCGGGTCGCGGGCGGCCCAGGCGTCGCACATGGCCGGGCAATTGTCGGGCGAGCCGTCGTCGACCAGCAGAATCTCCAGATTGGCGTACGTCTGCGCGGCAACAGACGCCACGCATTCGTCGAGGAACTTCTCGACCTTATATACCGGAATAATGATGCTGACCAACGGATCCTGTTCCATATCTCCAGCGTAGCGCCGCCGTGCGAACGCGGCGGCGCTGCGGGTTCGCGGACCGCGAAACCCTTAGAAGTCCCAGTCGTCGTCATCGGTTTCTTCGGCTTTGCCCATCACGTAGGAGGAGCCGGAGCCGGAGAAGAAGTCGTGGTTTTCGTCGGCGTTCGGGCTCAGGGCGGCCAGGATCGCGGGGTTCACATCGCAAATCTCAGCCGGGAACAAAGCCGGGTAACCGAGGTTCATCAGCGCCTTGTTGCCGTTGTAGCGCAGGAACTTCTCGACGTCATCGGTCAGGCCCACGCGATCGTACAGCGACTGGGTGTACTCCACCTCGTTGTCGTACAGCTCGTTGAGCAGGTCGTACGTGTAGTCCTGCAGATCCAGGCGCTCGGCATCGCTCAGCTGGGCGATGCCCTTCTGGTACTTGTAGCCGATGTAGTAGCCGTGGACGGCCTCATCGCGGATAATCAGACGAATCACGTCGGCGGTGTTCGTCAGCTTGGCGTGCGCGGAGAAGTACATCGGCAGATAGAAGCCGGAGTAGAAGAGGAACGATTCGAGCAGGGTGGAGGCCACCTTGCGCTTGTACGGGTTGTCGCCCTCGTAGTAGTCGAGCACGATTTCCGCCTTTTTCTGCAGGAACTCGTTGTTCTCGCTCCAGTCGAAGGCCGCGTCGATCTGTTCGGTGGAGCACAGGGTGGAGAAGATGGACGAGTAGCTTTTGGCGTGCACGGATTCCATGAAGGCGATGTTGGTGTACACGGCCTCCTCGTGCGGGGTGAGCGCGTCCGGAATCAGGGAGACGGCGCCGACCGTACCCTGGATGGTGTCAAGCAGGGTCAGGCCGGTGAACACGTGCATGGTGAGCGTGTGCTCGTCCTCGGTCATCTTCTGCCAGCTGGGGATGTCGTTAGAGACGGGGACTTTTTCGGGCAGCCAGAAGTTGCCGGTCAGGCGGTCCCAGACCTCAAGGTCTTTCTCGTCTTCGAGGCGGTTCCAGTTGATTGCGGAGACGCGGTCGATGAGTTTCAGCGGTTTGCGCGGAATGGAGATAGGTGCCATGAGTAGTGTTCCTTTTACTCGTTGTCGTTATCGTCGTTGGATTTGTTTTCGAACTCCTCCGGCGCGGTCAGCCGGAGCAGTGCTCTATAGACGGTTCGTGACATTGTTGGTTCCTTAGATGGTGGAGCCCCCCCTCAGTCCGCTTCGCGGCCAGCTCCCCTCTCTGAGGGGAGCTGTCGGCGTTAGCCGAGTGAGGGGAGTAACAACGGCTCTCTGGTTGTTCAATGCGTGCGGAGACCGCCGTCTGAGGCCGAAGGCGTACGAAGGTACGTCGAGTGCCGAAGAAAGGCGGTATACGCTCCCTCGAACGATCAGAGCATGCAGGAGACGCAGCCTTGGACCTCAGTGCCTTCCAGGGCTTGCTGGCGGATGCGGATGTAGTAGAGGGTTTTGATGCCCTTGCGCCAGGCGTAGATCTGGGCCTTATTGAGGTCGCGGGTGGTGGCGGTGTCCGGGAAGAACAGCGTCAGCGACAGTCCCTGATCCACGTGCTGGGTGGCCTCGGCGTACGTGTCGACGATGGCCTTCCAGCCAATCTCGTAGGCGTCCTTATAGTACTCAAGGTTGTCGTTGGTCATGTAGGCGGCCGGGTAGTACACGCGCCCGATCTTGCCTTCCTTGCGAATCTCGATCTTGGAGGCGATCGGGTGAATCGAGCTCGTGGAATGGTTGATGTACGAGATCGAGCCGGTGGGCGGCACGGCCTGCAGGTTCTGGTTGTAGATGCCGTCCTTCAGAATCGCGTCGCGCAGGGCCTCCCAGTCGGCCGCAGTCGGGATCGCGATGCCGTACTGTTCGAACAGCGCACGGACCCGTTCGGTGCGCGGAGTGAGCGAACGACGACCATCGGTGTACTTGTCGAAGTAGTTGCCCTGGCCGGCCGGCTTGGCGTAGTCGCTCGTAGCGAAGCTGGCGAACGCGCGGCCATGCTCCACGGCGAGCGCGTGCGAGGCGCGGTAGGCGTGGTAGGCGACCGTCATGAAGTACATGTCGGTGAAGTCGAGGCCTTCTTCGGAGCCGTAGTGGATGCCTTCGCGGGCCAGGAAGCCGTGCAGGTTCATCTGGCCGAGGCCGATGGCGTGGCCCTCCTCATTGGCGCGGCGAATCGAAGGCACCGCGTTGATGCTGGTGTGCTCGGCCACCGAGGTGAGTGCGCGGATCGCCGTCTCCACCGTGTGAGCCAAGCCGCCATCCATCGCCTTGGCGATGTTGAGCGAACCCAGATTGCAGGAGATGTCGCGGCCGACATGCGCATACGTGAGGTCCTCGTTGTATGCGCTCGGCTCCTGAACCTGCAGGATTTCCGAGCACAGGTTGGACATGGTCACGCGGCCTTCGATCGGGTTCGCGCGGTTGACCGTGTCCTCGAACACGATGTACGGGTAGCCGGATTCGAACTGCAGTTCGGCGATGGTGGTGAAGAACTTACGGGCGTCGATGTAGGTCTTCTTGATGCGGTCGTCGGCCACCATCTCGTCATAATGCTCGGTAACGGAGATGTCGGCGAACGGCTTGCCGTACACGCGCTCCACGTCGTACGGGCTGAACAGGGCCATCTGGGCCTTCTGCTTGGCCAGTTCGAACGTGATGTCCGGAATCACCACGCCAAGAGCCAGCGACTTGATGCGGATCTTCTCGTCCGCGTTCTCTCGCTTGGTATCCAGGAAGCGCAGGATATCAGGGTGGTGGGCGTTGAGGTACACCGCGCCCGCGCCCTGACGTGCGCCGAGCTGGTTGGCATAGGAGAAGGAGTCCTCCAGCAGCTTCATGACCGGAATCACGCCGCTGGACTGGTTCTCGATGTGCTTGATCGGGGCGCCGAGCTCGCGCAGGTTGCTCAGCAGCAGGGCCACGCCACCGCCGCGCTTGGAGAGCTGGAGGGCCGCGTTGATGCCGCGCGAAATCGACTCCATGTTGTCTTCGATGCGCACCAGGAAGCAGCTGACCGGTTCGCCACGCTGGGCCTTGCCGAGGTTCAGGAAGGTCGGGGTGGCGGGCTGGAAGCGGCCGGCAAGCATTTCGTCGGCGTATTCGATGGCCTGCTGCTCATTGCCGGCGGCGAGCTCCAGGGCCACAGCGGCGCAACGCTGCGGGAAGTCCTCAAGATAGAGGCGACCATCGAACGTCTTGAGCGCGTAGGACGTGTAGAACTTGAACGCACCAAGGAAAGTGCCGAACTCAAAGCCGGCGGATTCCACGTGCTCGTAGATGCGGTCGAGGAATTCAGCGGAGTACTGGTTGAAGACCGCAGGGTTGTAGTACTGGTTGCTGATCAGGTATTCGAGACGCTCGGCGGTGGAGGCGAACCGCTTGCTGTTGGTGGCCACGTGCCCTGTCACGTATTCGCGTTCGGCGGCCTTGTCTTTGTCGAACTGGATCTTGCCGTCGGCGTCATAGAGGTTGAGCATCGCGTTGAGCGCGTGGTAATCGTGCGCCGGGTCGTACTGTTCCGCTGCGGTGTCGGCAGTATTGTCGAGCGGCAGGCCGGTGGCGGTGAGGTCAGTCATTGGAAATCCTTGGAATATGGCAGAAGTGTGTTTACTCAGACAGTTGCTCCCCCCAGTCAACTTCGTTGACAGCTCCCCTCGGAGAGGGGAGCCAATACCTCGAGGGGGTCAAGATTTACTGTTCGGTGAAGAAGCGGACGAGGCCGTTTCGCACGGCGGCAGTGTCTTCCGGGGTGCCCATGAGTTCGTAACGGTAGAGGTAGGGCACCTTGCATTTGGCGGCGATGATGTCTCCGGCGGCACAGTAGGCCTCACCGAAATTGGTGTTGCCTGAGGCGATGACGCCGCGAATCCACTCGCGGTTGGCTGGATCGTTGAGGAAGCGTTTGACCTGAATCGGCACTGCTTTCTTGACCACGCCGCCGCCATAGGTGGGCACCATGATGACGTACGGTTCGCGGACGTTTAGCGCCGGGGCGGCGGCCCGCAACGGGATGCGGTAGACGTTGATGCCTTCGTCCTGCAAACGGCATCCGGCCACGAACCGTGCGGTGTTTTCGGAGGCCGACGAGAAGTAGACCAATGCGCCGATCGTCTTGCCTTCGGCCGCGAATTCGGGCTGGCTCAGACTCACGCGGACACCGTGGCGGCGGCGCGGTTGTCGGCGGCCACCTGCTGGGCGACTTCGCGAATCAGGTCGGGGCGGTAGCCGGTCCAGGAGTTGTCCGGCGTGATGACCACCGGAGCCTGCTGGAAACCGGCGGCCTGCAGCTGCTCAAGGGTGGAGGGGTTCTGCGTCAGGTCCACGGTTTCAAACGGCACACCCAGCTTGGTGAGCTGGCGCTTGGTGGCATCGCACTGCGGGCAATGCGGCTTGGTGAACACGGTGACGGTCATGGCGACTCCCCTTGATGTGGTTCTGATGAACAGTGAAGCGAAGGCCATATTACAGCGGTGTGATTTGAAATCAAGGCACTATATGTAGTGGCGCGTGTCACATAACAAACCTAGATATAGGGTTTTTCATTGATATTCCGCCATTCCCATGCACCCCCGAAAATCGGCGTGCAGCGACCCGCCCAATCACATGTGGCATTGTTCACATTTGCGTTTGAACCGCTCTTCGACTGATCCTCAACCGCCCTGCAACCGCCATCTTGAGTTTCGAGGGGCTGTTTTGACCCTTTCCGGAGATCTATCTCCGTTTCGAGGGGCTGGTACTCAAGTAAGCGCATCCCCAAAATGGCGGAATGACGGTGGGGCGAAGCCGTTTATACCCGTGTTCTAGCGGGCCACCAGCCCCTCGAAACGGGAGTAAACCTCTACGGAAGGCCAAATCAGCCCCTCGAAGCGGAGAACGGATACCTCGGCACCCCGTGTGGAGCCAGAAGGCCCGGCCGGATGTCCAAACGAGCATCCGGCCGGGCCTTAAAAGTAGTTGTTCAGTTATCAGAATCGATGCGGCGCGATACTACTCCGCGTCTTTACGGCTCCAACAGATCTTCGATGCGGCAGCCAAGCGTGCGGGCCAAAGCGAGCACGGTGGAGACGGCAGCTTTGCCAAGGTCTTTGCGGCGCTGCTCGTACATTTGGATGGAGCGCAGGGTAACGCCGGAGCGGCGGGCCAGCCCGGATTGGCTGAGTCCGGCGCGCACGCGGATCGTGTGCAGCCGGGAGTCGCCCTCGGTGCGATTATGGGCGGCCCGCTCGTCGTACACGTCGACGAATCGGCTTTCGTCGGCTTCGTGCAGAGTCGGGTGCAGTCGCACGATATCGTCGAGCGACAGCACATCGAGAATGTCCGAGAACCGCACTCCCCTGGTCCATTGGCAGTATGCGAGTACCCATCCGGCCCAGTATTCGGGTGTTGAGCCGGCGCGCAGTGCGGCTGGCGGCATATCGAGAATGCGCGCCCAACCGGTTTGCCGCATGATTTCGGCCACCAGCTCCTCGCCGGACATGCCACACACGTATTTGGGCGTGCCTCGCCCGAAAAGCGCGGCCGCCTCGGAGGTGGCGAAGAAGTCCATGAATAGGCCGACCGGCAACCCGCAATCGTTCAGCGCATAATCGAAGGCGCCGGCCAAGTTGGCCATGGCGTCCGGCAAGTATGTCTCATCATAGGCGGGGATCATCGTTGGTCACTTTCTCGCGGATGATGTCGCGCATGAACAGGCCGTCGAGATCGGCTTCTGCACTTTTGCGGCGGTAGGCTTCGCGAGCTGTGCGGTCGCGCTCGTTACGCAATCCGTGGTAGGTCGAAGCGCGGGCGATTTCGCAGCCTTGGAACCGCAGTGCCGCGAATGCCTGAGGACTGGCGAGTACGATCTGCTTGCCGAGCTCGCCCAACCGCATCGCCTCAGCGAGTTGGTCGATGGAAATCGCGTTATTGACAAAAGCGCGGGCGAACGAGAAATACGAATCGTCGGCACGATATCCGACGATGACGTCAACCTGACTGGCATCCGGCAGAAACACTTGTTTCAGATATTCGATGCCTTGCGCGGCGACGGCGGTGGTCGGCTGGAAACGACGGTTTTCGACCAGCATGGCCAGCCAGTTCAGGATGGTGTAGGGCGGCTGGGACAGGTCCAGGAAGAGGAGCCCGTCCGTGGTCAACGTGTACCGATTCGCGAAACCGTCATCCAGTCCCGCGCACGCCCATTCCTTGGCCAGCTCGACGCTGCGCGTGCAATAGAATCCGCGGCCATAATCGTTGTTCGGCTTGACCAGCCCGTATTCAGGATGCTTGATGACATGCGAAGAGCCATGCCACAGTTCGATCGATGCGGTCTCCATTGGCCGGCTCCTTCTCTCTCTCCTTACATATTCTTGATTATATCACTGTGGTGATAGTCATAAGGGAAATACGAGATGAAAAATACCGCTGTATACGTTCGTACACAACGTGAAATGTATACGAACGTATACAACACTGACGTCCGGAGTCATGCTCCGCAGTGGCGCAGCGGGCGCGCCACTACAATCGGAATATGGGACTGAAGACGTGGAAGAAGTGGACGGACTGGCCGCTGATGGTGCTGTCCGTGGTGTTTCTGGTGGTGTATTCGTGGGAAATTCTCTCCCGCACGCATATCGCGCTGTGTGAAACCGTCATCAACGTGATCTGGGTGGTGTTCGTCGTCGATTATGTGGTCTCGCTGTGGTTGGCCGACGATCGCTGGCGGTGGTTCAAGCACAACCTGTTCACGCTGCTGACCATCGCGCTGCCGATGCTCCGGCCCTTGCGACTGTTGCGTTTGCTGACCGTGCTGCACGTGCTGAACCGCACCTCCGGCATGGCGGTGCGCGGGCGCATCACCGTATACGCGGTCGGCGCGGTGGGAATGCTCATGTACGTGGGCGCGCTGGCCGTGTATTCCGTGGAGCGCGGGGCGTCCGGATCCACGATCACCGACTTCGGCACGGCGTTGTGGTGGGCGTTCGTGACCGTGACCACCGTGGGATATGGCGACTTCTCGCCGGTCACCTTCCAAGGCAAGATCATTGCGGTGGTGCTGATGTTCACCGGCATCGCGTTGATCGGTATTGTGACGGCCACGCTGGCCTCGTGGATCGTGGATCAGGTCAATCTGGAGACGGATCGGCGCGAGGACGCTCGGGAGAAGGAAGTGGCCAAGGAAGCCGCGCAAGAGGCTATTGCGACATCAGCCAATCCCGAAATCGACCTATTGCGCGAGGAAGTGCGTGAGCTGACCGCTACGGTAGCCGGTCTGCGCACCGAACTTGAGCGACGTTGATTGGCGAAGCGGGACAAACAACGATTCTGCCAAGAAGGTCCGCGTCAGTTGTTGTCACCGCGGATTGCGGCAGAATCATTGTCGCCACGGCTGTTTTCTTCAGTCGGCTCAACCCAACTTTTGATAATTTTTATTTTTTTGATATTTTTGATAATTTTTATTTTAGGTTGATTCAGCGAGGAGGCGGTCCACATGAAGGCAAAGGAAAACCCATTCAAGCCAACGGCAGGAGGGGAACCGCCCCTGCTCATCGGCCGAGGCAAAGTTATCCGCGATTTCGAGAAAGGTCTCGATAACGGAGTCGGTGCCCCAGGGCGCATTATGCTCGTCACCGGCGCTCGTGGAACCGGAAAAACCGTGATGCTCACTGTGTTCGGAGACCGGGCCAAAGCGCGCAGATGGGATGTCATCGAAGAAACGGCCTCTGCCGGACTATGCGAACGCCTTGTTGATGCCTTACGAACCGGGCGAGGGGCCCTTGACCACCTCACTATCCGACCATCGTTGACTTTTGCTGGAGCGGGCATCGGCCTCGGAGAAGCCGAACTATCCCCGAAGCGTATGCCCGAAACGTTGAGAAGTGCCATTGCCGGACGGTTGGATGCGCTTGAGAAGCGCCATGCTGGGTTGCTTATCACCATTGATGAGACTCAAGCGGCTGAGCGATCCGACATGATTGCCATCGCCACTGCCATACAGCATCAAATCAGGGAACGACGCAATATCGCCATCGTGTTCGCCGGTCTCCCACAGATGATTTCTGATTTGTTCAATGACGAAGTCATCACGTTCCTACGTCGCGCGAAAACGAACATACTCACAGATATTCCTCTTGATGAAGTGCGCGATGCTTTCGCCACAACATTCCGCGCCTCCGGCATGTCCATCACCGACGCTCAATTAAGCACTGCAGCCAATGTGACAGCCGGATACCCCTATATGATTCAACTGGTTGGCTACCATATCTGGGATGCCGCAGACATGCGGGACTCGGATACCATCATCGACGCTGATGTTACGGCAGGTATCGAGGAAGCACGTATTGACCTTGATAACGCCGTGTGCATCCCGGAGTTGCAAGGCTTATCCAAAAACGACCGTGAGTATCTCGAAGCCATGGCAGCGTCAGATGGTCCCTCTCCCACCGTGAATGTTGCACAGCGCATGGGCAAAACGCCTAACTATGCCGCCACCTACCGCAAACGCCTCCTTGACGCCTTCGTTATCCGCGAAACAGAACGAGGCGAAGTCGATTTTGCCGTGCCCTTCCTGCGCGAATACTTGCGTCGGAATCAGTAATCGGCACAATGCACAGTATCGATATATTCCGTTCCATATAATGACTTTTCGCATTCAGATACACAATGGACGGCCTGTTGAGTAGCGCTCAGCAGGCCGTCCATTCTATTTAGCTATTCAGTTATCGGAGACACACCTCAGGCCTTGACCGGAGCGCCAGCGACCTGCTGGGAGGCCATCACGCCGAACAGGTAGCCGTCTTCGGAGAAGTATTCGAAGGTACGACCGGCGAAGTCGCGGCATTCGAATCTGATATCGTTATCGATTCGATCAGCGGCTCACGATACTGCCCTTGCATCGCTGTGCCACTGTTGAATGTGCCCGGCTGGCTCACCTTTGGGTCACCGCCGACACATCCTTGATGCCGATGGTTATAGAGTCGCAAATTCACGACTGGCGCACCTGCCCACGCACCTATCCTGTCATTTCGAGCGCATAATTTGCTACCACATCCGGTCAGGGCAATCGACCTTAATGGCGTAAACGGCACTTCTCAATACGTAAACGGCACTTATTCTTGGCTCCCCTCTCAGAGAGGGGAGCCAAGAAATATCAAGCTCGGCCTCCCAGGAGAGAGCCAGAATAATGCACCAGCAAGGCATTAGGATGGAGGGCATGAGCGATTTGAACGCGTTGAATCTTGAGCCCGGCGAAGTGGTTGGTGGGTATACGCTGATCTCCCGGCTCGGCTCAGGAGCTATGGGGTCGGTGTGGCGGGTGCGCGACGACGGCGGCACCACCTATGCCATGAAGATTCTGCGCGACTCCCTGACCGACGAGTCAGTGGCAGGCTCCGGCTCTGCGTCCACGGCCCTGCACGACCCCGACCTCAAGCCCGATGTCACGCCGCGCGAGCGCCTGCGGCGCGAGGCCATGGCCTTGAAGAAGATCAATCATCCGGGTGTGTGCGGCATCGTGGATATGGAACTCGACGATACGTTGGCGTTCATCGTCACTGAACTCATCGAGGGCAAGAATCTTAAGGATGATGTGGCCGCCAATGGCCGGTATGTGGGCGACGATCTGGAACGCTTGGCCCGCAAGCTCATCGAAGCCACCAAAGCCGTACATGCGGCCGGCATCGTCCATCGCGACATCAAACCCACCAATGTGATGGTGTCGGCCGCCGGACCGGTATTGGTCGATTTCGGTATCGCGATGGGCGAGGGCGAAAGTCACGTGACCCGCACCGGCCTAGTGATGGGTACACCCGGATTCATCGCACCCGAGATTATTGACGGTGCCGAATCCGACGACGCCACCGATTGGTGGTCGGTGGCGTCCGTGCTCGCTTTTGCCGCAACCGGCGCGCCTGTGTTCGGCACCAAGCCGATGATGGCGGTACTTGAGCGCGAGGCCTCGGGCAACGCGAATCTTTCCGGACTACCGGCCGGCACATTGGCTGCCTTCCGTTCTGCACTGGACCCGGATCGCAGGGATCGTTGCACGCCGGATCAATTGCTGAATGCCATCGCCTTGGATGCGTTGAATCCCAACGCTTGGCAGGGCGAGCAGGCGGGACCGTTCGCCGCGGGAGCCGTGGCTGGACAACCGGCTGCGATCGTTGCCGAAGCCGCGGAGGCGATGCCCCCTTTTGGCGCGGCCGGCGGCGTTGACCGCAATAATCCCCGAACCATCTGGCGCGCGGCCGAGGAAGCCGCTGAGGCTCCCACCATGGCCGTGTTCTCCGGCAATAAGGGCGATAACGGCGATGGCGAAACCGCCGTATTCTCGCCGGCTGGCGCCGCTACCGCCACGCTGCCCTTAGCCGATATGCCGCCACGTCCGCCGGCCGGTGCGGAGCAGGCCACGCAACTGTTGCCCGACGCTGCTGCCGATTTCACCGACGACGCCGGCACACAGGTACTCACCGGCGCGACCACACCGATGCCGGACCAAACCACGCCAATGGCCGAGCGCACCACCGTACTCCCTACGCCGCAGCCGTCATCATTCCCCCCGTCCGGCACCGCCCAGAGCAGCTGGGATCCCGCAAGCAACCAGCCCACAGCGGTGGACCCCGCCATTCGCCCGGCATTGCAGCGCATCATCGACCAAACCGCCCAAGCGGCCCCCACCGAAACCATGGTCCAAAATCCTCCCATGCCCAATCCGGTGGACGTGAAGCGAGGGGAATATCTGCAGCGCGGCACCCTGCCATTGATCCTGCTGGCGGCGCCGCTGGCGGCACTGGCGGCAAATGCTCCGCTCGTGGCCATCATCGCGGCCACTGCGTTGTTGTGGCTACTGCTCACCCTGGCCTATAACACCGAACCCCAGCTTGAGCGCGAGGGCAAACGCGGCGGCGAGCGCAAAAACTCCGATTCGTGGATTCGCGTGGCGACTTTTCCCTGGCATCTGGTCAAAGCCCTGCTGCTGGCCATTCCCCGCATACTGCTGCTAGTCATCATCTATATGGCGGGAACCGCCGTGGCCACCGCGGCTCTGGCACTGCCCGTTCACACCATCTCCTGGTATTTCACCGCGGATTGGGGTATTCCGGTGCCGTTGCTCAATGATGTGCCGTTCTCCGCTTCCGGGCTGGCGCTGGGCGGTTTCATGGCCATCGGCTGGCTGGTCACTGTGTTCGCCCCACAGTCGATGATGATTCGGCTGGGGGGCGGCGTACTGCGCGGGCTCAAACACAGTCGCCCGGCGGGCGCCCCATCCACCGAAGTGGGTGGGGCTCCACCTGCTCCAGTGGCGCCGGCGCCCAAGGGCGGCGGGCGCGGCACCGTGCTGTTCACCATATGGGCCATCATCACCGTGGCCTTGTGCGCGATGCCGATTCTGGGCATGCCGATCAACTGGATGCCGTTCGCCTAGAGCGGGGCGGAATCTCACACATCAGCCATCCGCACACATGGCCGTTGTGTATCCGATACGTTCGTTCCGTCACACTTTTACAGGGAATTCACCTCAGATCAGCTCTGGGCGCAGTCCTCCTCAGGCCCGGTCATTATGATGGGGCCCAAACATTGAAGCGATTGCAAGGGGATAGCTATGTCAGATCCGAAGCGTCAGGCCAAGCGTGCCACACGCGCTGAGCGCCGAGCGGCCGAGGAGGCCGCACAACAGGCACGGGCCGAGCAGGCAGCCAAGGAGCGTAAGCAGCAGACCATCATCGGCTGCATTGTGGTGGCCATTATTGTGGTGCTGGTGGCCATCGCTGGATTCGCCGTATACAAGGCTATGCGGCCGTCCAACACCAGCAGCAGTAGCCAGCAAAGCAACATGACCGTGGACGAGGCCTATAGCAAGCTCAAGAAAGTCAGTACCCAGCCGGCTAACGCCGACGACAAGGCCGGCTTCGTAATCTCCAACAAAGGGTATGGCCAGAAAGCCGAGGGGGCTCCCACCGTATCCATCTACATGGAACCGCTGTGCCCCGGCTGCGCCTCGGTGAACCGCCAACTCGACCCGACGCTCGTCAAGCTGATGAACGCAGGCCAGCTCAACATCGATTTGCACTTCCTCAATTTCCAGAACAACAAGAGCTCCGACAACTACTCCAACCGCGTGTTCAACGGTGCCATCTACATTGCCGAGCATGATGACGATCCCGACCACCTCATGAGCTACCTCTCCAACATCTACGCTGAGGATTTCCAGCCGGGCGAATTGTCCAATTACGAGCCGGTAAACAACGCCAAGCTGGAGAAGCAGGCCGTCAAGGCCGGTGTGAGCGAGGATGTGGCCGCCGCGGCGTTCAGCGGCAAGAACGAATACCTCGACTGGCTCACCGCCTCCAACAACTACACGATCCTGCGCCCCGAACTGTTCAACAGCTCCGGCGCCTTCTCCTCCCCCACACTCACCATCAACGGCGAATACTGGGATCTGAAGCAGCTCACGCTGGCGGACACGAATATGGTGGACGGCTTCCTCAAGTCCATTGGGCTGGATGCTGACCAGGTAGGCGTGGAAGGCAAAATGCCATCCATCGGTGCCAGCGGAAAGCCGATTTCGGTCGCCTCCTGATGCTGCGTGGCCGAATAAGTTGACGCCGCGACATATGCAATACCGCCTGCGGCTCGGCTTAAATTGACCACTCGGGAAGTACCGGTATACTAGTCATTTGTTCGCAACGATTTACGCGTTAAGAACAATCGCCTCTTTAGCTCAGATGGCCAGAGCGGCCGCCTTGTAAGCGGCAGGTCGTCGGTTCGATCCCGACAAGAGGCTCGTCGCGCAGAAAAAATGGCGTATTATGTGATACGTAGACTTTTCTACGCATATAATTCTTACCTTGGGTAAGTACTCCAGGAGCCTTCCCCCAATTATGGGCTTCCTGGAATGAGGGCGGAGCGTCCCCCAACCAGCTCCGCGCCTTCAAGGGGGCGGGAACATCCCCTTCTCTCCCGCCCCCCTTTTCTTTTCTTTTTTTGAGCTCAGAACAATCTGACGAGCAGGAATGGTGACGGTGGCCGGTGAAACCGCAGTACGGGCCGGAACAACCGTTACGATGGGTGGCGTAATCGTTCACCCAGCAGGAAGAGTATGGCAATGGCACGGCGTTGGACCCCGCAGCGGTTTGTTACACTGCGTCGCATCCGCGTAATCGCCTGTATCGCGGCGACCAGTATCGCGCTGGCTGGATCATTCGCGTTCACCGCGCGTAAATCCGTGGCCCTGAACATCAACGGGCAAACCACCCAAGTCACCACATATGCGATGACGGCCACCCGTCTTCTGGAGGAACAAGGGGTGGATATCAAGACCCACGATATCGTGACCACCTCGTCCGGCGACCAGCTCGCCAATCATGCCGTGGTCACCGTACAGTCCGCCTACCAGACCACCATCAACATCGACGGCACCGCCGTGCCGTTCTGGACCGTGGCCACCAGCGCCGACCAGCTACTGGGATTTTTCGAGGAAAACCAGAACAACGCCGCGAAGATCACCGTCGACATCAAGAACGTGTACAACCAGCTCACCGGCGGCCTGGTGATCAACCAGTCCGGGCCGGTCACCGTCATCGCCGACGGCAAAAGCTCGGTGGCCCCCAATGGCAAGCTGCCGGCCGCCTCCATCCTCGATTCCAAGGGCATCGTGCTCAACAAGGAGGATCGCGTCAGCGTTGAGAAAGACAGCGACGAGACCATTCTGCGCGTACGCCGCGTGACCCACGGCGAGGAGACGCGCACGTCCGTGATTCCGTTCTCCACCCAGACCATCATCGACCCGAATCTGGCTGAAGGGCAGGCCGATGTGCGCCAGCAGGGCGTCAACGGCGAGAAGACGCAGGTGTACGACGTCACCTATGTGGATGGCGTGGCCGAATCGGAGACGCTGAAATCGGAGACCGTCACCTCGATGGCCATCGACCAGATCATCGCCGTAGGCGCCGCCAAGTCTGATACCGATAAAGGTTCCGATAAGAAATCCGACTCCGCCGATAACGGCAAGGCCGATTCCGGTTCCAACAATCAGCACGAGTCGTCCAACAACAATGCCGGCAACACCGGCGGCAACAACTCCGGCAACACCGGCAATTCCGGTAACACTGGCAACACCGGTAACACCGGCAACTCCGGCAACACTGGTAACACCGGCGGCGGTACGAACAACAATTCCGGCTCTTCCGGCTCCGATTCAGGAACAACCACCACGCCCTCCGGCCGACTCTGGCACGCCACCGTAGCCCAGGCTCAGGCCTATGCCGCCGGTGCCGCCGCGCAGCGCGGGTGGACAGGCAACGACTGGGATTGCCTGGTCAAACTATGGAACCGCGAGTCCAGATGGCTGTGGTATGCCGAAAACGCGAGCTCCGGTGCCTACGGCATTCCTCAGTCGCTACCAGCAGACAAAATGGCTGCGTTCGGCGCCAATTACCGTGACGATGCCGCCGTACAGATCGATTGGGGTCTGTGGTACATCGCACAAGCCTACGGCAGCCCGTCCAAGGCATGGCAACATTCCGAACAAGTCGGTTGGTACTGATCGGTTACGAAGCCCACAAGGAACACACGCTTATGAACGACACCATTCCCGCCACCGGTCACCTGTTAGGCGCCGCCGATATCCGTCGTATCGCGGCCGATGCCGGCATCAGCCCCACCAAGAAATTCGGGCAGAACTTCGTCATCGACCCCGGCACGGTCCGTCGTATCGTACGCGAGGCGGGAGTGACCGCTGCCGATCATGTCATGGAAGTCGGCCCCGGCCTGGGATCGTTGACGCTGGCGATTTTGGAAACCGGCGCCACCATGACCGCAGTCGAAATCGATCCGCCGTTGGCCGAACGACTGCCGGGCACAGTCGCCGAATTCATGCCCGAAGCCACGTCACGACTCACCGTCGTCAATCGGGATGCCTTAACCGTCACCCCGGAGAACGTGCCTGATTTCAGCGATGACGCATCGTTTACGCTGGTCGCCAATCTGCCGTACAACGTGGCCACGCCGATTCTGCTCACGCTGTTGGAGCGTTTCGACAACCTCGGCTCGTTCTTGGTGATGGTGCAAAAAGAGGTGGCCGACAGACTCGCCGCCAAGCCCGGTTCCAAGATCTACGGCACGCCGAGCGTGAAGCTCGCCTGGTATGGCACCGCCGAACGGGTGGGCACCATCGGCCGCAATGTGTTCTGGCCGGCTCCCAATGTGGATTCCGCGCTCGTCAGATTCACCCGGTATCAGGCCGATGACCCGGCCGCCCCGGGAGCCTCGAACAGCACGGCCGACGGCGGCGCACAACGGGAACTCGTATTTCGTCTGATCGATGCGGCGTTCGGTCAGCGTCGCAAGACCCTGCACGCGGCATTGAAGACCATTGCGCCCTCCGAGGCATTCTCCATTGCCGGCATCGATCCGACCCGTCGAGGAGAGACGCTCACCATCGCCGAATTCACCGCTCTGGCCAAGGCCATCGAATCGTGTGGAGATGGAGATGAGGCACAATGAGTCCGGTAATCTCACATCCACGCCCAGCCGCTGCCCGACATCAGTCCGATGAGCTCTCCCCCATCACCATTACGGTGGATTGCCCGGCGAAAACCAATCTCACCTTGGAAGTGGGACCTGCTCACGACGAATGGGGCGGACGCCACGAACTGGACACCATCTACTGCGCAATCGGCGTATACGACACCGTCACCGCAACCGCCAAGCAACCCGGAGCAGGATTCTCTCTGGAGCTCGAAGGCGCTTATTTGGGCGACTTGGCCTCCTCACGCAGCGACATGCGCCGCAACCATGCGGTACTGGCCCTCTTCGCCATGGCCCAGGCGGCCGAGCGCGAGCCGGATGTGGCGTTGACCATCACCAAGCGCATTCCCGTGGGTGCCGGACTAGGCGGCGGTTCAGCCGACGCCGCGGCGACCATGCTGGCGGTCAATCGTCTCTGGGAGCTGAACTGGCCCATAGAGCGCCTGCGCACCATTGCTGCCACGTTGGGCGCGGACATGCCGTTCTGCCTGACCGGTGGCCTTGCATACGGCACCGGTTTCGGCGAACGCATCACGGATATCGCCCCCGGCAGCCGCGATGAGCTGGCGCTGATAGAACAGGGATTCAGCGGCGAAGTATTGGTCGGCGCATACCAGTCGCAACTCAGCACTCCTGAGGTCTACCACACCTTTGACATCGTGGGAGCCGCAGAAGGCGACCGCAATCATCTGCAGGCTGCGGCAATCAGCCTGCATCCCCGCAGCGGGCAGGCCATCAACGCCGCCACGCAGGCGGGTGCCAGCCATGCATTCGTCTCCGGATCCGGCCCCTCAGTGGTCGCTTTCGCCGCCGACGAGGCAGCGGCACAACGCATTATCGAGGTGTGGCGCGATACAGCTGTGGTCGATCGTATTATTCGAGCCAAATCTCCCGAACACCCCAATATCAGCGTCAGACAGTGACGCTAAGGTAGCAACCAGCCACCCGACCCATGAAAGAAGTCCACCGATGACGTATCAGGTTGATGAACGTGAAGCCCGCAAGGCGTACGTGCGCCGCCGCCAGACCATCGTCTTTTCCATCAGCGGCGCGGTATTGGCAGTAGTGCTGGTCATAGCCCTACTGTTCAATTTCCACGTTTTCGGCCTCGGCGAAGTGGAGACTCCGGCCAGCCAGCCGAATTACGGCAACGCGGCGCCGTGCGCGGTCAAGGACAGCAGCGGCAAAGCGCAATACGTGTCCAACGCTTCGGTCGGCATTCGCGTGATGAACGGCACCTCTCACGGCCAATTCGCCAAGGCCGTGGGTGAAGCTTTGGCCAATCGTGGATTCAGCGTGCAGAAAATCGATAACTATTCCAGCACCGACGTTGAACGCACCACCATCTACTTCGGCAAGAACGCCATTAATCAGGCGTATACGCTGATCGGCAATTTCACCGACGCCACCATGATCATGACGGCTCGCGAGGATCAACTCATCGATGTGGTCATCGGCGCCACGTTCAACGATCTGCAGGACACCAAATCCTCCCCGCAATCCGGTAAGACCATCACCAATATCGAGGGTTGCAAGGCCGCCGATAGCATGACCAAGCTGCCCGCCGACACCAAACACGACGCATACACGGCGGAGTAAGGCGCATACAGCTTCATCTTCGCGAAAAACCGTACGCTGACACGTATTCAGCGTACGGTTTTTTGGTATCGGACTAGTATCGGACTACTGAATCTCGGCGTACCAGCGCTTGAGTTCTTCGACGGCCACATCGTGGTCCACCGGACCGTTATCCAAGCGGTATTCCAGCATGTGCTTGTAGGCGCGGCCGATCATCGGGCCGGGCTCCAGGCCCAGCAACTCCATAATTTCGTTGCCGTCCAGATCCGGGCGGATCGCGTCGAAGTCCTCTTTCTTCTTGAGTTCGCGGACGCGCTCCTCCATCTCATCCATGGCCTGGGAGAAGATCATCGCCTTGCGTTTGTTTTGTGTGGTGGCATCCGCACGCGTGAGCCTGTTCAGCCGCTCATAGAGGTGCCCGGCATCCTTGACATACCGGCGTACGGCCGAATCGGTCCACGGCTCGTCCACATAGCCGTGGAAGCGCAGGTGCATATTCACCAGTTCCGAGACGTCCTCGACCAGATGGTGGTCAAAACGCAGCGCCTTCAAACGCTTGCGGGTCATTTTGGCACCCACCGCGTCATGGTGGTGGAAGCTCACCTTGCCGCCCGACTCGAACCGGCGGGTCTTCGGCTTGCCGATATCGTGCATCACGGCGGCCAAGCGCAGCGTCAGGTCGGGGGCGGGCACCGGGCCGTCCGGGCCGGTTTCCAGGGCGATCGCACGTTCGAGCACAATCATCGTGTGCTCGAAGACGTCCTTGTGGCGGTGGTGTTCGTCGATCTGCAATTGCAGGGCCGGAATCTCCGGGAAGACGATGTCCGCAAGACCGGATTCGACCAACGCCTCAAGGCCGGCGCGCGGACGGTCGGAGAGCAGCAGTTTGGTCAGTTCGTCGCGCACACGCTCGGCGGATACGATGTCGATGCGGTCGCGCATCGAGGTAATCGCCTCGGCCGCGTCCGGCGCGATACGGAAGCCCAGCTGGGCCACGAATCGCACGGCGCGCATCATACGCAACGGATCGTCGTCAAAGGACTGTCGCGGATCCACCGGCGTGCGCAACACGCCCTTGGACAGATCACTGGCACCACCGAACGGGTCCACGAATTGCAGGTCAGGCACGCGCAGGGCCATCGCGTTGACGGTGAAGTCGCGGCGGGACAGGTCGCCCTCAAGCGTGTCGCCATAATTGACCTCGGGCTTACGCGAGTCCGGATCGTACGTGTCGGAGCGATAGGTGGTGACCTCCACCTTGACCTCGGTGCCGTCCGGGCGGCGGCGCATGGCACCCAGCGTGCCGAACTTGCGCCCCATGTCCCAGAAGCCGTCATGCCCCCACCGGCGCAGTATCGGCTCGAACTGCTCAGGCCGTGCGGATGAGCAGAAGTCCAAATCGTGGCTCTTTCTATGGAGCAGCAAATCCCTGACCGGGCCGCCGACCAATGCCAGCTCGTAACCCTGTTCGGCGAACAGTCGACCAAGTTCGATGGCTTCAGGCCATACTTCGAAATCCAATGGGCACCTTCCCGCGTGCGACGTTTTTCTGCCCTACCAGCATACCGTTACCCCACCTGCACACGGGGTTGAGTAAGGTGGAGAATATGATTACGCCCGCCGACCTTGCCCGCATGCTGGGGCAAACACCAGATTCGGCGGATAGCCATACCCAAGACCACCTGCTGTATACGTCCGAAACTCCGCATCATTCCGCCGATTCGGGCGATTCTTCCGATGTCGGCGGCACCGCGAGCCACTCCACCAATCAGGCCGTTCATCAAGACGAAGTAGACGCAGTACCGACTGCGCAACATTCCGGTGTGCCTGGCACACCCGCAACGCCCGCCACACCCGAACCATCCGAATCCGAAATATCGGACGCCGCCAGCGACATGCCCGCACCGAAGCCGATGATGCCCACACCGGCCACCGTCTTCGGCATGCATGCCACCGTCACCATCGCCACTACCAGCGGCACTATCGAGGGGCAGGCTGATGGTATCGCCGGCGAGGCCGGTGCCGAGACGATTGCCGAGGTCGAGCCGATTATCGCCACGGCACAAACGTCCGTAACCATCGTCACGAACGATCCCGCGGCGACCGCTCACGCGGCCGTAGATGCTGCCGTTGCGGTCGCCAAGGCCGCCGCCGCGCACACCACAGCGATACCGACTCCGCGCGACGTGCTGATGCCGCCTGCGGCACGTACCGCACCGGCCGCAACGCCGGTCACCATGCCGGTCTCAGCACCGTCTGCAGCACCAGTGAGGCCCGCAACGTCAGCGCATCCCACGCCGGCCACGGTCTTCGGCCGGCACCCGTCCGGAGATGTTGCCTCGCCGGAACCGGCAGTGCCGGTAGAACCGGTGACACCATCCGGCCCGACTCCGGCCATGATGCCGCAACGCCGTACGTCGGACGGTCCGACCACATTCGCTTCACTGGATGCCCAGGAACTGCCGGTCGTACGCGAATATTCGGCAGGCGGTCTGATTTTCGATGACCAGAACCGCGTGGCCATTATCGCCCGTCATTCCCGCTCCGGCCATCTCGAATGGTGCTTGCCGAAGGGGCATATCGAAAAAGGCGAGACCCCGCAGCAGACCGCTGTGCGCGAAGTGCATGAAGAGACCGGCATCCTGGGCGAGGTGATCGATTCCATCGCCACCATCGACTACTGGTTCACCGGTACCACGCAGCGCGTGCACAAGCTGGTCCATCACTTCGCGCTCAAACAGACCGGCGGTGAACTGACGGTGGAAGGAGACCCGGATCATGAGGCGGAAGACGCCATCTGGGTGCGTTTTGAAGATTTGGATGACGTGTTGAGCTATCCCAACGAACGCAAAATCGCGTGGCTCTACGCCAGGAAGAAGAACAGGCAGGCAAACGAGTGAACCTACCCGGAGTCTTACGACATTGCACACGTCTGGCACACGCACTGGCGGCTGGCGTCGCCGTTGTGGCGATGCTGGCCGCTCCATTGACCGTCTACGCGAACGATACGACGGACACGACTGATTCATCCGATACGACGGACGCAACGGGCAATCAGACCGAGAATCAGCCCAAGCAGAGCATTGCCATCACGCAAAGCACCCCCATCGTCACCTCCAAATCGGGCTATCGTGTCACCGCGGTCATCAGCAATACGGACAGCACGGCCACGTCAAGCGGCACACTGCACCTGACCACCAATGCGTTGTTCACCTTTGTCTCGCGCACCGATATTCAGAATTGGGCCGAGAACAACGCCCCCATCCCAACCCCCAACGAGTTGGGTTCCGTTGACGTGCCATCGATTCCCGCCGGCGGCACTGCCACCGTCACCATCGAGGTGAACGCCAATCAGCAGACCCTTGCCTCCATAGGGAGTTGGGGACCGAAACCGCTGATGCTGTCGTATATCGTTGGCAATCAGATACTCGCCGATTTGCCGAGTTTTCTGACCCGATCTTCGGATGGGCTCAACACCGCGACAACACCGGCCATGAACCTGACCGTGGCCATGCCCTACACCGCCAGCGGCTGGCAGGTCGATAATAAGGCCATCAGCAATCGCATTGCCGAAACCACCACTTCCTCGACATCAACATCGTCCAAGTCCAACAGCACGGACAAGGCCGACAAGTCCGATAACGCCGACGCCAGCAACGCGGCCAAAGCCACTGATACGCAAGCCATATCCTTATCCGAACAGGATGCCGATACCGCGCGATCCCTTGGGCAGACATTCGCCAAGCACCGCTCGCTGCAAGTGATCGCGGATCCTCTGTATTGGCGTCAGTCCGCAGTGCAACCGTCCATTGCCGGCATCATGCAGCCCGCCGACTTCGACATCACCGCCTATACCGCACTGGACGATACCGCGGCCTACGAAAAGGCCGGCATCACCACTGAGCAGTGGAACGCCAAGCAGGCGGCCGCATGGTATGCCGACGGAGGCGACTCCGAAACACCCTCCGCGTACGCATGGCAGGGCAACAACTGTTGGACGTTGGATGCGCTGACCGCAGCACGCGAGCAGGGCTATGACACGGTGATTGCCGATGCCTCTTTCGATGCCGACCAGACTGAAGCCGTACACACAGGCACCTACGTGGTGCATACGCCTGCCGGCGATGTCACCGTGCTGAAGGAGCAATCGACCTTGGGCACGCTGGCCAAGGGCCAAGCCACCAGCACGGACGCGCAGGCCGAGTCCAGCGATGCCGGTCGGTTGGCCCGACTGATCGCTCAGAGCGCGTTCTACCAGATGGAACAGCCCTATACATCCCGATACCTGCTTATGACGTTCTCCCGCACCACGGAGGCCAGCTGGATCGATCAGGTGATGAGCGCCTTCGAGCAGGCGTCTTGGTTGAATCTGACGGACCTGAAGACCATGGCCAAGGCCGATCCGTACAATGTCAGCGATTCGGTCAATCCCGACAAGGCCGATGATGCCAACACCGCCAATACCCGGTCGGCATTGAGACAGTTGGCCGACAGCCGGCATGACATCATGCGCATGGCCACCTCCATATTGAGGAACGAGATTGATTCCGACGAGGTCTCGTCGTTGGACCCGCAGGCCCTGGCCCGGCAGGACGCCAATGACACCGCCTCGCATAGCAACGATCCGACGCAATGGATTGGCTCTTTACTGGCGCTGCATGACGATATGGCGCTGCGGTCCATGTCTGGCTCCCCCCAGCCGACAGCCACGCGAAAAGCCATGGTCAAAGCCACGAAAACACTGGCCAGCGATCTTCTGAACGGCGTACGCATCAACCCATCGGAATCAATATCCGTGTTCAGCGAATCCGCGAAAATGCCAATCACCGTCAGCAATGACCTTCCCTACGCCGTCAGCGTGCAGGTCAACTCACTGACTGACTCCATGCAGATCGTCACCTCGCGAACCGCTGACATCGATATTCCCTCGCATAGCGACGCTCAGGTGACCTTCACCATCCGCGTTTCCACTTCCGGCTCATCGACGGCCCATGTGTCGTTGACCGACCGGGAAGGCAACAGCTTCGGCAACACGCAGGACACCGCGATCACCAGTGTGATGCGCATCAGTGATGCCAGCGGCTTCATTATCATCGGCTTCGCCGTGCTACTGGGCATTATCGGCCTGTGGCGGCAGTTCCATCGGAAGAAGGACCCCGACGAATGAGTTCAAGCGTAGGTCGTAATTCCCTGATCATGGCCACGGGAACCGCTGCTTCCCGTGTGACCGGTCAGCTCCGCACGATTCTTCTCGCTGCGGCCATCGGCACCACCGGATTGGCGGCCAACGCCTATCAGGCCGGTTCCATGATTCCCCAATCCGTGTTCACGCTGGTGTCCGGCGGCATCTTCAACGCCGTGCTGGTGCCCCAGATCGTGCGCACGTTGAAAGAAAAAGACGCCCAAGAACGACTGAATCGCCTGATTACGTTGGCCATCGGCATCCTATTGGCCATGACCGTGGTGATGGCGGCGGCCAGCCCTCTGCTTGCCCGCCTGTACGTGGGTAGCGACGATCACCAGATGATAGCCCTGACCACCTCGTTCACCCTGTGGTGCATGCCTCAGGTGTTCTTCTACGGCCTGTATACGGTATTGGGTCAGATCCTGGCCGCCAAAGACCATTTCCTCACGTATGCGTGGAGCTCAACCGGTGCCAACATTATTAGTTGCGCCGGTTTTACTGGCTTTATTCTGCTGTTCAGCAAGGCCAATGAACAGCCCCTCGAATTCTGGACCGCCGACAAAATCGCGCTTACCGCAGGCACCTGGACTTTGGGCGTGGCCTTCCAAGCGCTGATACTGTTCCTGCCGCTGGCCCGTATCGGGTTCAAGTACAAACCCAGCTTCGGGCTTGGCGGCTTTGGACTCAGGTCTATGGGTCCCGTGGCGTTAGGCTCTTTGGGCGTGGTGATCACCAGTGAGATCTGCGGCATTATCCTTACCCGTATCGCCACATCCGCACCGCAGCGCGCCCACGAACTGACGGGTGCCAGCCTGTTCAGCGTGGCAGGCAACGCGACCTATCAGAATGCGTACACACTGTTCATCCTGCCCTATTCACTCATCGCCGTATCGGTATCCACGGCTATGTTCCCCAAAATCTCCCGTTCCATCGCAGCTGCGAATCTGGATGAGGCACGGCACGACCTGGTCAGCGCACTGAATAATGTGGGCCTGCTCATCATGTTCTTCGCCGCCGCCATGGTCGTGTTCCCCGAACCGATCATCCGTGCATTGCTTCCGTCCGTCTCGATGGACGAGACTATGTTGATCTCCTATGCGCTTATCGCCTTGTCTATGGGCATTCCATTGGGGTCGGCGTTCCTGCTGATCCAGCGCACGTTCTACGCCTTTGAGGACGGCCTTCACCCCTTCCTGTCCGCGGTGATGCAGTATGGATTCACCTCAATATTCATGATCATCGGCATGATGGTACTTCCTCCTGAGCATTGGGTACTCGGCATCGCCTGCTCGGTGACCCTCGGTGGATTACTGGCGTTGCCGCTGACGTTGATGATGTTGCGCCGCAAGTTCGAAGGCAATCTTGGCGGTCGGGAGATCACGAGGACATATGCCAAGGCCATTGTGGCGGCACTGGCTTCCGGAGTTGTGGTCTGGCTGATCAAACGACCGGTAGTCGCACTGCTCGGCGCGGATATTCGACCAGTAGGCGGGCACATGAGCTGGTGGTCTGCGCTGGCCATCTGCGTGGTGCTCACCATTGTGCTGGCCGTAGTATATGTGGCTGTGTTGTGGGTGGTACACACCCCGGAACTCATCAGCGCCTATCACTCGATACTGGCCCGTCTACACAAGACTCCGGCCAGTGAGGACGTTGCTGTGACAGCCCAGCCGGAAAAAAGTCGACGCTACGTAAATCAATCCTGAGACGGAGCCCGTCAAGGATAGCCCCGCACGTAGAATATCTAAGACCAATCTCGAACACCAATCACACGGAGCCGAACGCACTATGAAACCGCAACTCGGAGACACGATTCTCAACCGATACACCTTGGTATCATCGTTGCGTGAGGAGCCTGGCATTCAGGCATGGAAAGCCAACGACCGTGTGCTGGCAAAGGATTGCCAGCTGTTCATCATTACCGATCGCAGCGCTTTCGCCGCAATCGATGAGCTCGCTGGTCGCATCGCCGCCACTCGCCCTGATCGTGTGATTCCCATACTGAAATACCGTATGGAATCCGACGTACTTCTCATTGTCATGCCGGTGGATAGCGGCCAATGCCTGACTGACTACATGGTAGATACCGCCAAGCCGCTCAGCTACAGCGCCATCCGGTCGATTATCGGAGAATGCGCCGACGTGCTGCGCGAGGTCATTGCGGATACTCCCAGCGGCATCGTCATCACAACCGACACCGTTCGAGTGACTACCTCCGGTGTGCAAATTGCCGATGCACCATGTGCCACGATGCTGGCCGATACGTCCGCTACCGATCTGCGTACGGACGGTCCTGAACGGTATGCGATTCGCCAGCTTGCGGCATTACTCTATACCCTGCTGACACGCACGCCAAGCCAAGCGACACCCACATTCAATCTGCGTGCCTTGCCGCAAGACACCCCTGGCGAATTCCGCGTGATTTGCAAGCGTGGATTGGCCTTGAGCGAGCCCGACGATCATACGTTGCCAATGGCTGCCCTTGTAGAACTCGACGCCTTGTTGGGTAATTGGAAGCCGCTCTCTGAACTGAGCGATGCTGATATTGCTTTGCCGAGCGTGGAAAGCGATTGCTCGATTACCAAGGCGATACTGAAGCCTGCCAACGAGACTGATATCGTGCCTATTCCCAGCACGTTGATTAACAGCAGCAGTCTTCCGGAATTGTCTATTACCCCTTCCCTGCCGGTTCAGACGGCCGCCGTCCCCGCTCCGCACGCGATGTCACCGGTTCCTCTGCCTGATGGGTCCAGTACTGCTGACGGTAACCAGTCTCAGTCTGATGCCCGCCGTCTGTTTGACTTCAACCTTTCTGACGCCTGGGAGCACGAAAATCTTTCCGGTGAAGGCACCGGTGACTGGTACAGCGAAATGAATCCGGCCCCCATCGGCGGTCCGGGTGATAATACTCGGTTGACAGTGCCTATTGTTACCGGCGGTATTCCCGATGCCACCGTGGGAGAGACAACCAGTCGTATTCCCGTGTTCGACGCCAGCGGCCGTGCTGTGGCTCCTGGTGAGGAATCGCTGCGTGCCTTGGAAGAGGAGCAGGCCCGCATTGCCGAAGTAAGCGCCATTCCTCCGAGCTTCACACCGAAGAATGTGCCGGATGACGAGGTTGACAGCAAGCTGCCCGATGAACATCTGTTCGGCAAACTGTCGACCAAGGTCGTTGCCATCATTGTGGCTCTGATATTGGTAGTGGCAGCGGCTGTTTGGGCAGTGCATGCGTTCCGATCCTCCGGAGACAATCCTGCCGATGCTTCCAGCAACTCCAGTGAAGGTGACTGGCCTGATATCAATGCTGACGCTGTGCCATTTGGTGGCAGCGAGAACGCGACGAACGGTGGCACCACTGACGATTCTTCAAAATCGAGTGATGCCACTCAGAGCGAATCCAAGGACTCGGCATCAGACAAGTCCAAGAAGTCCGAGACTGCTGATTCGTCGTCCAAGAAGACCAAGGCCAAGAAGTCCGGCGATAAGGATTCCAGCGCTGTTCCGCAACCGAGCCATGAGAACAACACGGCGTTTACGATTTCCAGCGCCAACTTCCTGTCGAATCCTGGCGGCCAATCCGGGTACGCATACTACATGCACCTTGACCAGCCGCAGGATGCGTACCGCATGGTTATCACCATCCGCACATCCGGTGGTAAGGGCTATATTCGCGCAAATACCACTGGGGACCCCACTCAAGGCAAGCAGGTGGCCGAATTCACCTTTGCTGAAGGTGGCACTACTGAGGTGAAGTTCACCAAAGCCGTCAAGACGCAGGATCTGCTGCTGTGGGTGCCATCGGATAGCCTGCCGCAGAACCAGCTGTACATCGAAAAGGTGGAGGTCTTCTAATCGGCATCTATGCCGATGACTGACCCAAGAAGGGGCGGTACCGTTCGCATACATTCGACGATACCGCCCCTTCTTCGCATCTGGCTGAATGACACGGAATATCGTATGGGGGTGTGACAATGTTTCACGTGAAACATAACGTCATCATTATCGGTTCTGGTCCCGCTGGCTACACGGCCGCCATCTATCTTGGCCGCGCAGGTCTCAATCCTGTTATGGTCACTGGTGCGTTGTCGCCAGGTGGACAGTTGGTCAACACCACTGAGGTGGAGAACTTCCCCGGATTCCCGGAAGGTATTCTTGGCCCGGATCTTATGGATCGCATGAAGGAACAGGCCAAGCGCTTCGGTACAACCTATATCGCAGACGATGCCTCTTCCATCGAGGCGTGTGAGAGTGATTCGGTCAAGCCGACCTATCGTGTAACACTCTCCGATGACTCCCAATTGGAGGCATCGTCGCTTATCATCGCCACAGGGTCGTCATTCCGTAAGCTTGGGGTGCCCGGCGAACAGGAGCTGTCCGGACATGGCGTCTCGTACTGCGCCACCTGCGATGGCTTCTTCTTCAGGAACAAGCCTATCGTGGTCGTAGGCGGTGGCGATTCGGCTTTTGAAGAGGCATTATTCCTGACCCGGTTCGGTTCTTCGGTCACCTTGATTCACCGACGCGATAGCTTCCGCGCCTCGCAGATCATGGTGGACCGAGCCAAAGCCAATCCGACCATCACTCTGATGACCAACACAGTGGTGACCTCCATTACCGGCACCTCCTCCCCCACACAGAACACCGGTGCACCTATTGCCATTCCTGGCTTGACGCTCAAACGACCGGCTGTAGCACCGGCCAGTGTCAGCAGCATCGCCGTACGTAATGTGGTGACCGGAGAAGAAAGCACGCTGGACACCAACGCCGTATTCGTGGCTATCGGTCATACGCCAGCCACTGATTTTGCGGCCGGTGTTGTGGACCGTGACGATGATGGATATGTCGTGGTGCAGGGTGCCAGCACGGTGACCAGTGCGCCAGGCATCTTTGCTGCAGGCGATTGCGTGGATCGTACTTATCGTCAAGCGATCAGCGCAGCGGGCATGGGCTGCCGTGCAGCGCTGGATACGCAGGCCTATCTTACGGACTGATGGTGGCGGACTGATGGTGGCTTGCTGTTCTGGCTGCTGCCTGTGACATAGGAGCAACGCTAGGTCAGTGTTACAGCATGCCGCCCTTGGATAGTACGCACCGGTCAAAGGCATAGAAAGGCCCCTCAGGCGCGGAGAGGTTGGGGGCTGCGGACGTTTTCTTGGAGACTGAGCGAAAGGTTTCTCGTATGTTCAGTCTTGAGGAGCGTTCGAGGGCGGTGGAGCTATACCTCACAACGCCGATGACCACCGCGCAGGTGGTGGAGTGCCTGGGCTATCCGACCAGACAGTGCCTGGAACGCTGGCTGGCGATGGATCCCCGGTATGCTGGCCGTATGGCCAAACCCATAATTCCTCTGGAGACAAGACGGAAGGCGATCGAACTGGTGCTGGGCGGCATGCAGCAGAAGCAGGCCGCCAAACAGCTTGGCGTGAGCGTTGGTGCGGTGCACAACTGGGTCAGGGCGTACCGCAGGGGCGGCATGGCCGCGTTGCAGCCCCGGAACCAGAATGCCGCCCAGGGCGGGAAATCGGCGTCCGTCCGTCCTCGGGGCGGGGCGGATGCCGGGGGGGCGGCGATGACGTGGAGGCGTTGCGCCGTAGGGTCGAGGAGCTGGAGTTGGAGAACGCGTTGATGCGGGAGGTGGTGGAGGCTCGCAGAAAAAGACCCAGGCGCCGACCTGCGGCGCCTGTCGAACAGGGAGAAGACGATGCCGGTCGACCGGCTGAGGCCGAGGTATTCGCTGAGGTCGATGGCCTGCTTGCTGCGCATAGCGCCGAGCAGCTACCACTACCACCATGCCGGGATCGGCGTTGACAAGTACGCCGGGCTGCGCGCCCGCGTGGCGCGGGCGTTCGCCGACTCCAAGGGCAGGTACGGGTACCGTCGCGTCAAGGCCGCGCTCGGGACGGGCGTCTCGGAGAAGGTGATCCGCAGGATCATGGCCGAGGGCGGGCTCTCGGCGCATGTTCCCAAACGGCGGCGTTACAGCTCCTACGAGGGGGAGACCACGCCCGCTCCCGGTAATCTCGTCAACCGGGACTTCACCGCCGAACGGCCCAATGAGAAGTGGCTGACGGACATCACCGAGATCAAGGCCCGGGACGGGAAGGTGTACCTCTCGCCGATGATCGACTGCCATGACGGCAAGATCGTCGCCTACACGGCCTGCTTCCATCCCAACGCGGAGCTCGCCAACCGGATGCTCGCCGAGGCGGCGGAGACGCTGCCCGACAACGCCCGTCCCGTGGTCCATTCCGACCGGGGATGCCACTACCGGTGGCCCGGATGGCTGGAGCTCATGGAACGCTACGGGCTGACGCGCTCAATGAGCGCGAAGGGCTGCAGCCCCGACAACGCCGCCGCGGAGGGATTCTTCGGTCGCATGAAGACGGAGTCCGTCTATCCCGAGCATTGGGAGAAACGCACCCGCGACGAGGTGCTTGTCCTGATCGACGAGTACATCCACTGGTACAACCACGAGCGCATCAAACAGTCGCTGGGCTGGATGAGTCCGGTACAATATCGTCAAAGCCAAGGAATGGCTGCATGACTATCTCCAAGAAAACGTCCGCAGCCCCGACGGGCCGACTGCGCTAACGCAACGTCCACCTCATTCGCAAACCGCTCCCGAGACTGTTCCATATTCAAACCTTCCGACTCATTCACAGCCATATTCCTCAATTAGCATCCAATTCTTCCAGCGAGTGGAGGAATCCTCCCGCTGACAGGCCAAAAACGTCCAGAATGTTCCAGCAGTTCGTTCGGCACGGAGGCTTGCGCGTATACGCGACCCAGGAAGAAGCCGAATGGCGAAACGCAACACGGGATGATGAATACGATGGCGAACAGTATGCCGAATGGTGCCATGAACGCCCATCCTGTTCGATCCTCGCGGCGTTGCGCTTCAGTGCGCTTTTTGCCATAGAAGAGCCTACGTACCATCTACGTAGCCATAACGTCTCGGAACCACTTTCGGCGCGGAAAGTCTCACGACCCATATGACAATTGAACGTCAAACAACAACATGACGCTTATCCGCAGCACGGAACAACGAAAAACCTCTCACCAGAATCATGCGAGGCTGCGCCTTTTAAGATTTGCCGTTAGGTTAGTAGCTAAGTAAATTAGATGGCCCTGCACCAGCCAGTGTTCTCCAATTCACATTTGACGGACATCGACTTCTCCATTAAGAGACGCCACTCTGGGAGATAGACACGCCCCTGACATTGACTTCATGTTCACACTCAACCAGGGTAAGGTCGAGTGTGAACATGAAGTCAGCTCGAGTCGATTAGAGCTGAATCACGACTCCCTCCCAACGAGCGAGCTCGCCGCGAGCGATCGATTTCACGCCATGCGCAACATCATAGGTGCTGAGCAGTATTTGCGATTCCGCGACGCCATCGCCGAGCAGCTCCGCCACTTCTCCCGGCAGGCCGGCGGATCTATCGGTGAGGTTGACGACAACGAGGATCGTATCGTCGCCGCTGGTACGGGTGAAGGCATACACCTGCTCGTCATCGGCAGCAAGCAGATTCCACTCGCCCGTCGCGACGGTCGCGCTGTTGTGGCGCATGGCGATGAGCTTCTTGTAGAAGCCGTACACGGAATCCGGATCGTCGAACTCCTCGGCCGCGTTGATCTCCACGTGATTCGGATTCACGCCGATCCACGGCTCCGTCGCCGCGTCCGCCGCGGTGAAGCCGGCATACCTGGAAGCGTCCCACTGCATGGGAGTGCGCGAATTGTCCCGTCCGATGAGCGCGAGGGCCGCCATCATGGACTCGGACGACTGGCACCTGGCCTCCTCCACGCGCTGGCGGTAGGCGTTGATGGCCTCCAAGTCGCGGTACTGGCCGAGCTCGGTGAAGTGGGCGTTGGTCATGCCCAGCTCCTCGCCCTCGTAAATGTACGGGGTGCCGCGGTGCATGTGCAGCAGCATGCCGAACGCCTTGGCGCTCAACTCGCGCGACTCACGGTCAGAGTCGTCGCCCCAACGGGACACGACGCGCGGCTGGTCGTGGTTGCAGAAGAACAGGCTGGCCCAGCCGGCGTTCCTCACGGCCTCCTGCTGTCTGCTCATTCTATCTTGAAGTTTTTTAGGAACAAAAGCGTGTGTATCCCATTTTGATTCGGGGGATTGATCGATACTGACGTGGTCGAACAGGAACAGCATGTCGAGTTCCTTGTGGGCTGGATTGGTGATGAACTCGTTGCGTTCCGGAGTGATGCCCGGCGCCTCGCCGACGTTCATGTAGCCCTCACGGCCCTCGAACACCTCACGACGCATTTCAGCGAGGAACTCGTCGAGCCGCGGACCATCGGAACAGAACGGGCTCGCGTTCGTGTATCCCTCTTCGCCTATCTCTCCTTCGGACAGTTCCGAGTCGACCTCTCCAGGCAGCCGTCCGTGGCTATCGAGATGTTTCGAGATCAAGGTGATCACGTCCATGCGGAAGCCGTCGATGCCACGGTCCATCCACCAGTTCATCATCCTGTACACGGCCTTGCGCACCTCCGGATTCTCCCAGTTGAGATCCGGCTGCTTCCTGGAGAACTGGTGGAGGTAGTATTCGCCGCGCTTCGGATCGTACTGCCAAGCGGAACCGCCGAAATACGAACCCCACCGGTTCGGCTCGGCGCCCGGGGTGCCCGGCTCGTGGCCCGGCCTGGCCGGACGCCACCAATACCAGTCGGCGTGAGGGTCGTCCTTGTCTCGGGAGGCCTGGAACCAGGCATGCTCGTCGGACGTGTGGTTGACCACCAGATCCATCACGATCTTCAGACCGCGCCTGTGCGCCTCGGCGAGCAGCTCGTCCATGTCCTCCAACGTGCCGAACAGCGGGTCGATGTCCTGGTAGTCGGAGATGTCGTAGCCGTTGTCGTCCTGCGGCGACCTGTAGACCGGGGACAGCCACAGCACGTCCACGCCAAGATCAGCCAAATAATCGAGACGGCTGGTGATGCCCTTCAGGTCGCCGATGCCGTCGCCGTTCGTGTCCTGGAAGGAACGCGGGTAGATCTGGTAGACCACCGCGTTGGCCCACCACGGGTTCGGGGTCGCGCCGTTGGAACGCACGGCGTCGGGAAGGACGGAACGATTGAAATCAGTCATATCTTGTTTCCTTATTAAATCAAGTTCTTCATCAACGCGATGCTATGGATCCACGTTGCCTATATACGGGATGAATCAATGTTGCTTTTTCTTTTCCCTTTAGAGTTCCATCCATGAGTCGAGCAAGCATGCTCATGCCCAGTTGACACAACTCTGCTGGCATTAAGGGAAATTCATCTATCCTCAGACGCTTGCCTATGGAATCTGTATATGTTCCCGCTGAAATCAGCGAAAGATCTTGAGGAATCTTCATTCCACGCTGCCGCGTCGCAGCAACAAGGTTATTAAGGAACAATGGGCCGCCTTGAGTCACAATTGCTGTGTTCTCACTCGAGATGAACCTCTCAAGTAGGTTTTCGGCAGCATCGAAATCATCCTCGTCGGTAAACTCTTCATCTATATGAATCTTGTATCGCGCAGCAGCATCATGCATTGATGTCCTGAGTCGAATGAGGTAATTTGCACCTCCATTTCGTTCGTAATCAATCTCCTTCCCCCCTGCAAACAGAATTCTGCTGTGCCCATTACGACAAAGCGTTTGCATGATCATTTCACCCATTTCAATAAAATCGGTATCAATGCATGGCACATTTATTTCATTCATAGGATGTCCAATAGAAATGAGCGGAATACTTGAAAGCTGAGCTAATTCAATTCGGGGATCATTCATAGTCACATCCATAAGAGCGACACCATCCACCATCCCAGTATCGATGATAGAGCGAAGCTGCTCATCTCCTGTTTCCTCAGTCAACAGCAACGTTTCATAGCCAAGTTGCCTGGCCGCTTTGAGAAAATTTAGAAAATAAGCACAATAGTTGGTATAGCTGGTGGAATCATGGACGGGCGAACTCAGCGCGACGAAATGAGTCTCACCACTCAACGGAGCTGGACCACCGTTTTTCGCCAAGTAACCAAGTTCCCGCGCAGCTTGCAATACTCTCCGACGGGTATTTGCCCCTATGGGACGTTTCCCTGTCATCACATAGGAAACCGTGCTTATGGAAACTCCTGCGAGAGCCGCCACGTCCTTGATTCCAGCCATTGTTATCCTTATTCGTTCACAGTAAAGCCTTGGCTCTTTCCTTGCTCAACGAGCTTGTCCTGCCAAGCCTTCACACCTTCCTTCATTGTGGTCTGTCCCATGTAAGCCGCCCCGACAGTGTCGGTGAAAACGCTTCGCGCATAAACGTCATAGGGCAGAAATTCGAACTTAGATGTGACACGCTTCGCAGCCTCGGCGAATTCAGCATTGAACTTCTCACCGCCAAAATAATCCACCGTGTCTCCATCGGAGTTCACCATAGTAGTCTGGCTAAGGAATTTATCGTTAGACATGGTCTTCAAATCAGCAGGAAAACCGCCTTGGTCCACACGGGACATGATGGCATCAGAATTAGTGCTGGCAAATTCCATAAACTTGTACGCAGCATCCGCATTCTTGGATGACGACATCAGGGCAAGGGAGGAGCCGCCGCACTCAGAACTTACCTTCTCGCCGGCGTTCCACGTTGGCATTTGAGCAATTCGCCACTTTCCAGCACCCTCCGAAGCATTGTTTAAAAACATGCCGGGAGCCCATGCAGCAGATATCACGCTCGCAAATTCTCCGGAACCAACTGAACGATACCAATCATCAGAACTATCTTTTGTCTTCGTTTCGATTAGTCCTTCATCAATCATCTTTTGCCAGAAGTCACAGAATTTCTGCACTCCTTTATCAGTAGTGAGTTTGACGGTAACCTTGGTGCCGTCTTTAGATGTGGAATATGGGTGTCCACCTGCTTGCCAGACCATTGCATTGAAGAATCCGGCGTTCCCTGGATCATTAGTAATATATGAACCAATCTGCTTAATCTTCTTTGCATCTTGGTAGAACTCATCCCAAGTACTTGGCGGCTCAGAAATGCCAGCTTTGTCAAATACCTCTTTGTCATAGAAAAAAGCCATTGGTCCAGAGTCGACTGGCATACCATACATACCGCCATTGAAATTCACTGCATTCCAAGTACCTGGGGTGTAGAAATCCTTATATTTGGCAGTCCCATAGTCATTCAGATTTTTAAGAGAGCCCTTAATTACATACTCAGGAATCGCAAAATATTCAATCATGGCTATATCCGGAATTCCACTGCCAGCTTCCAAAGCATTATTCAGAGCTTTGTATTCATCTTTACTACTACCGGCATTGGTAAATTTGATGACAATGTTAGGGTTTTTCTTCATGAAAACCTTAGCATTAGCTTTAAGATTGTTATCCCAAGCCCAAACATTAACAACCGTCTTACCGCTCCCATCGGAAGTTTCCGACTGAGTTGTTCCACACGCTGCCAATGGAACAACCATCGCCGCAGCACCGCAGAGAGCAATTATTTTTCCTAACGAGAACCTCATTGTTTCCCTTTCTTTCTATTGAGCAGCAGTGGCATGATCCTTGCTTTTGGCGCCCTTGCTTGTAGTCTGCATCTTAAAACCGAAGGATTATGACTGACAAATAATTTCGATGATTTCGACGATTTCAATAATCAAGGCACTCACCAGAACAG
>OLPR01000475.1_pt1 | contig 36828 bp, 56 predicted proteins | sample 1672761 | NCBI WGS metagenome assembly OLPR01 (sample SAMEA3136721, study PRJEB25190) | human gut metagenome | biome: human gut; feature: human-associated habitat; material: faeces | place: Austria | collected 2013 | reverse complement strand
TAAGGAGGTTTTTTATGAGTACGATAAGTGTTCTTCCCTCGCAGATAGCTAACTGGCTGTCCGAGCAGACGAGACTGAGCGGGATAAGATTCATAACTGAATATCCCGCCGTCAAAAAAGAGATACCGCTAAAGCGCGTGACCGTCGCGGTCGGAATAGGGGAGATGGATATAGTCGACAGCTTCACCGCGAACGACGAGGGTGTGTTGGTCAAGAATGAATATTGCCGCCTCGCGAATATAAAAGTTAAGCTTGCCATCCATGTCCCGTACAGCAAAGGCGGCGCGACCTGCCACGATGTGCTGACGACTATAATCGACTGCCTGACCTTCGACACAGATTTGAATGTTGTCGAGTCCGGCTGCTCCGGCATCAAGGCGGACAGGGACACCGACGCCTTTGTCCTCGACGCATATATACTCATGCAGGCGGATTTCTGCCCCGCAGACACGACCGGGCTCAACTTCCACTGCTTTCTTGACAAGACTCTGCTCTGCGGCTCGCATATCCGCGATACCGTCAAGCATGTCACCGCCGAGGACAAGGCTCTGTGGAACGCGCCTGTAAAAATCGGCTCATATACGGGCACGGGTGCAAAAAGCCGTTCTGTAAAAGTCGGCTTCAAGCCCACCGCCGTATTTGTTTTTTGCAGGAGTATGCCCGCCGCTATAGCTGATTTTTCGGGCTCATCAACAAACTGCTATGTTGCCGCCGCAACTCGGGCGGGCGGTATGCCCGGACTCAGCATCTCCTCCGACGGTTTCAGCATCAGCACGGCGAGCGATGTCAACGGGAGCAAAAATCTTCTCAATGCGCTGGGTATGACCTATATATACATCGCGCTTAAAATATAAATTTGCTGACCTTTTTATCGGACAGAACTTTTTCTTCCCGCTTTCTGAATGTGACTGTGCATCATTTAGTGCAAATTTTGGGGTGTAATCGGTCGCAAAATAAATATTTTCCCGTTGACAAATATCTGATGTGTTACTATAATTATAAGCATAGATACGAACAAATGTTCGAGAAAGCGAGGAGATGAGCAAATGTTAATAAAAAGAAGTGTCGAGGCGGCGATGGATTTCTCGTTTCCGACTCCTGAAGAGCGGCGGGCGGCGATGTGCGTCTGCTGCGGCTCGCACTGCCCGGGCTGCGAATCGCCGGACGACTATGCGTGGCGGCGCAGGGATGTTGATTTGTCCGTGCTCGCCGACGAGGTGATAAAAACAAGGCTTACGCCGCGCGAGAGGCAGGTCACGGAGGCATATTGGTTCGACGGCTCGACGATATCCACGATAGCTCAGAAATTGGGCGTGTGCCCGTCGAGCGTGTCGCGGTGCCTCGACAAGGCGCAGAGAAAGATATATGACGCGCTGAGCTTCACTGTAAAATATCAGCACGATATAGAATCCGTCGAATTTCTGCCGATAGCCGTCAGGCGCGCGCTCGCCGTGAGCGCGGCAAAGCGATATGAGCCGAACACCCTGGGCGGGCGTATAAAAAAGCTTCGGTGCAGCGAGAACATAGGCGAACAGCTGCTCTGCGATGCGCTCGGAATGCAGATAAGAACATTAAGAATGGTAGAAAACGGCGAAAAAGAGCCGACTTTGCATCAGCTCGCGCAGCTTGCCGGATTTTTCGGCACAACGGCCGACTATCTTTTGAAAGGAGAAGACAAATGACTTTCAACAGAACTCTTTCACAGCTTGCCGACGAGTATTTTGAGCAGGCGCAGGTGCTCGACGGGATTATAGCAAGGCACAGAAAACGTCTTTCGGCTCTGCCGAATCCCGAGACGAGCGACGAGGCATATAAAATTAAAACTCTGCTCAACGTGCTCTATAAAGAGCGCAGGGACGTTCTGGAAACGGCGAACTATCTCAAGGACAACTATTCCGGGGAGGAAAACAGATGAGAGATATAAAAATAACAATACTTTCGGACGGAACGGCTCAGATTGAAGAGCCGTTCTGTTTTTGCGGGGAGCATAACGCGGCGCGGCTTTGCATCACGCTCAACGACGAGCTGAAAACAGACGCTTCGTATTATCTTCTGAGCTTCGATGTCTACGGATTGAGCCGCCGCATCGTGTCGAATATTATCAGCGGCGCAAACAGCACTCCCGCCTATATAACCGGCGGCGTTATATATTGCCCTCTGCCCGAGGCGCTGACTTCAACGGGCGAGCTGACCGTTCAGGTCGAGGCGCATAAGCGCAATGACCTCGAGGTGACAAGAATAACCAAGTCCGCCGTGTTCACCCTCGGCTTTGAGCCGTCTGTTATGGGTATTGACGGCGAGCTTGAAGAGGAGTGCGGCATTCTGCCCGAACTCGCCGCTGCGGTGGAGAGTATGCGGGATTTAAAAGCCTTGTTCGGCGGGACGACCGATTTAAAGGCAGTCATAATAAATTCCCTCGGCTTCACTCCGCAGGCTCCGCCATCGCAGTATACCTACAGCACCGCGCAGGTGTCTGCGACGCTCAACGACAATGCGGAATACCGCATGACGGGGCTTCAGACGCTGACGGTTCAGTATCCCGAAGACGCGAAGTTCGAGTGCTGGATGCGCCTGAACTTCGCGGCGAGCGGCGATATAACGGTCACTCTACCCGCGGGCACCGGATATATCGGCACTGCGCCGGATTTTAAAAACGGCGAAACCTGGGAGCTGAGCTTCAAAGACAAAATTTTGGCGGCGCAGAAGGTCGGTGAGGGCACTTGATAGGACGAAGAAAATTCTTTTCGCGTGCCGCGCGGCATATCGAAGGTCTGCCGGATGACTTCACTCCCGTGAGCTTTTTGCAGTCCTCGGGCAGCCAGTATATCGACACCGGACGCAAGCTGACGCAGGATTCTGATATCACCATAGATTTCAGGATAGTCGGTGAAATAAACAGGGACGCGGGCATATTCGGGTCGCGCCAGAGCGCGTTGAAAAATAATCTTACGCTGTTTCAAAACAAAAATCCGATTGTTTTCTCCGGCGACTTTTCCGAGTATCAAAAGCACCGTTTTACGGCGGCTTCATCATTGGAACGAACAAAAATCCGAATGAACAAAGCCGGCGTGTGGGTCAATGATATTTTAAAAAAATCTTGGAGCGATGTCGCCGACTTCGAGACGCCGACAAACGGATTGATATTTGACGTCGGCAACAACAACTGGTCGGGCAATAAGGCTGTTATGCGGTTATATAGCTACACCAACGGCGATGCACAGCAGCTTGTCCCGTGTCTCGATGCAAACGGTGTGCCGTGCCTTTATGATCTTATAGGCAAAACGGCGCTCTATAATCAGGGCGCGGGCAGCTTCACATGGGGGTGAAAATATGATATACGGAAAACTGGTCGGCGGCGAGCTCAGAGGAGCGCCGAGACCACTTAAAACAGCAGACGGCGATGTTTTTACCAACGACCCGGCGGTCTATCTGGCAAACGGCTATAAGCCGATAACGCTGACGGACTGCCCGAATGACGGGAAAAACTATATCGCCGCATGGACGGAGACAGAGACGGAAATCACGCAGACGTGGACGGAAGTCCAGCAGTCGGACGATGACCCGATATCCGATTCCGAAGCACTTGAAATAATCACAGGAGGTGCAGACGCATGACGCGAGCAGAAGCAAAGGCTTATCGCGACAAGATAGACGGCGTTTTGACAAAGGTCACGACGGACGCGGAAGCTTTGGAGTATGCCGAGCTTTATCCGCTGTGGAGCGGGTATGTCGATTATGCCGTCGGCAGTATAGTCCGCAGACCGAGCGGGCTCTATCGCTGCTACAACGCTATAACGGCAAATCCGACATGGTTGCCGGAGGATGTGGCGGCGCACTGGGAACGCATCACGGTCGGCGAGGACGGCACAATCAACAATCCTATCACGGCGGCGGCTGGTATGAGGTACTACAAAGACCTATATTATGCTGACGCCGGCAAAATTTACAGATGCACAAGAGACGACAGCAACGGTCAAGGTACTATACTGCACTATGTACCGTCGCAGCTCGTCGGAATATATTTTGAGGAGGCAGAGTAAATGAATATCTGCGTATCAATCGGTCACGGAAAATCAGCAAAGGGCGGCTATGACAGCGGCGCACTCGGCGGAAACTATCAGGAATTTAAGATAGGACGCGAAATAGGCAAGTACATAGGCGAGATTTTTAAAGGCTATGCCTGCACAGCCGATGTCATAAACTATGACGCGACGCTTTATCTGACGGACAGAATAGCCCACGTCAACAAGCACGGCTATGATTTGGCAATGGAGATACACCTCAACGCCGCAGGCGGCACAGGCTCGGAGGTCTATTACAAGCACAAGAGCGCGTCCGGCAAGAAGCTCGCCGGAGCAATCAGCAAGAGCATTGCTAACACTTTCGGCATCCGCGACAGAGGCGCCAAGGTCAAAATCAATCCTGCAAACGGCACGGATTATTTCGGTTTTGTCCGCTCATGCAAGTGCGAGAGTCTGCTGATAGAGACCGTATTTATTGACACGGCAAGCGACCGCAAGCACGTCGAGACCGCCGCCGGACAGAGACAGTGCGCAGAGGCTATCGTCAAGGCTATCGCCAATTTTTACGGCATAAAGAAAAAGTCCGCTCCGGCAGTCAAACCGAGCGAGGACAAGCCTGCAACGGCAACCGTCAGAGCAGGGAATATCGTCAAAATCAAAGGCAACAAGTACGCCACCGGGCAGAGAATACCGATGTGGGTCAAGCTTAAAAAGCACACGGTCAAATCAGTCAACGGCGAAAAGGCACTGCTCAAGGAGATAAACAGCTGGGTCTATACCGCCGACCTTACTGTTTTGCAGTCGTCTGCAAAGACCGTCGCTGTCGGCAGCAAGGTCAAAATAAAGCCCGGTGCGACCTACGGCGGACTCACGGCGGCACGAGGCTCGATAGTCCCCAACGCTCAGCTGACAAGGACTCACACCGTCGGCAAAATACAGACAAACAACAAAGTCCGTGAAGCACTTTTGACGGACATTGCAAGCTGGGTTGCCGTCAAAAATTTGGAGGTAGTCGGATGACCGTAGGAGAACTCGCCGCGATATGCGGAATACCGTCTGCGGTGACCGTCGCCATTGTCGGCTTTTTTGTGTGGCTTTTGGAGCGCAGTATCGTAAAACGCGAAACTGCCCGTGCAGAAGAAGATGCAAAACGCGAAAAAGCCCGCGAAGCGGAAGAAGCGAAGCTTGAAGCGGAGCGCACAAAGCAGGAGAACTCGCGAAAAGTTTTTGAAAAGAACTTACTCGCGAGTACAAACGCCGCGCTTGCCGTCAGCGAAGCGACCGCCCGCGCCGTACAACGCATACCGGACGCGCACTGCAACGGCGATATGCACGCGGCACTTAACTATGCCGCAAAAATAAAGCACGAACAGCGGGATTTTCTCGCTGCGCAGGGCATAGATAACATATTTTAATTTCAGGAGGCTATCAAAATGGCAAAAATTAAAGACATCCTTGCAAACATCAGCAATGTCAAGGTCGGCACATGGGTGCGCGGCATCCTGCTGATTATCTCGCTTGTCAACATGGCTCTTTCCGCAGCCGGAAAGGCTCCGATTCCTGCCGACTACAACGAGATTTACACCGTTGTCAGCGTCGTGTTCTCGGTGCTCGTCGGCATATCGGCTTACTGGAAAAATAACAGCTTTACCGAGGCAGCACAGACTGCCGATAAGTTCCTGCACGAGCAGGGCTCGGCGATTGAGGATCCAGGCACGGACGAGGAGGCAGAGTGATGATAACAGCGATTCTTTTTAATCTGCTTAATCAGCTGGGGCTTTTTGGAGCATGGGCTATCGTGCAGATTCTCAAGCTTCTCGGCATGATTTAACTTTCGTGCGTTTTTCGTGCGTTTTTCGTGCGTTTTAAAACCAACTTGCTTATAACTTGCTTATAACTTGCAACTAACTTAGGACTAAAAAATGACCGGGCAGGGGAAAAAATCCCTTGCCCGGTCATTTTTGTTTTTGGATTAGTCGACAAGCGCGAGCTCGTCGTAGTAGTACTGTTTGTCGTCGATTGTGACTTCCGGCTCGCCGTTGATGGCTGCGTCGTTGCTGTACTCGCCCGCGAAAGCGATGGCTTCGTCAAGTGTAAAGCTGCGGTTGGTGATGATCTCGTAGACGGTTTCGTTGGTGTTGGTGTTGATGATTTTCATTTTCTTTTATCCTTTCTTTCAGAGCTTTCTGCTCTTTCATTGTCTATATTATAACATACTATGCCGAGTATGTCAACACTTTTTTCAAAAGTTTTTGAAAAATATTTAAAAAAAGCAGCCTCGCGAAAGAGACTGCGTTTTATCGCATTGTTGTTACGTCTTATCGCCCAAAAAGTCGACGATTGCTTTTTTGATGACCTGCGCCTGCGGTATGCCGTCGGCTTCGCATTTTTCCTTGAATCGTGCGACTAAGTCTTTCGGCAAGCTGGCGCGAACCATGTCATATGTCTTTTCGTTATACCGGCGCTTGACCGCCGTCGAGGTGTGCGTTTTGCGCTTTGGTGCTTCTTCCATACTTTTCTATCTCCACTTCCACTTGGATTAAAACTTTATTTTGACCTGATTGACAACATTTTTATCGTTTCCTGTGCCAATCTCAAGCACCATCCAAGGATTCTCCCAGTCGCAAGCGTCGGATTCAGGGCTGGAGCCATCGTGCACATCGAAATCATCGTTGATTTTCCAATACACCTGATACTGATTGCCCGACTCATCTTCTGCTGTTGCTTCGTACCAGTTGTTCCAAACTCCGGTTGCGAGGCATTTGCCGTCTTCGGAGACTTCGTGGCAGAAAGCACCTTGATAGCCGCAGATGTAAGCATCCTGAATAAGTTTGATTTCTTTGATTGCCATTGTTTTTTTCTTCCTTTCTTTTTTTGAGGTTCTTGCCTCATTCATTGTCTCAATTATATCATACTATGCCGAGTATGTCAACACTTTTTTCAAACTTTTTTTTAAAAATTTGAAAGTTTTTTCTTTTTGATTTTAGCAACATATAACTATATAGTCAAGCCAAAAAAGTGGACACATAACATTTTGCCGACGTCGGCAAAATATAAAACAGCAGCCCCGCCGGAGCGAGACTGCCGCGTGAAATAGGATATAGAGCTGGAGGCTCTTTATTGCATTATAGCACGATTCTTTATAATTGCAAGATAAAATAGCGGACAGGTCAACGCCTATCCGCTATTTTACACGATATTCCGAAAAGTGAACCGACAAAAAATAAGATGGTGTTCGACTTTTCGAAGATTGGTGGAGACGAAGAGGACTTATTCGAACACTTGCACTCTGCTGCAGATGCGGCGCTTTCGATGGATTCGACCGTGTTCTCTGCGTTTTTCGTGCTGTCGGTGCTGTAATTGTAGGTTATAGTGATCTTGTCGTCATATAAAATGACCTTGTGAACAAAGGTGTCGATGATTTTACGCTGGTATTCCTTGTCGTCGACATTGCCGCCGCGAAACTTTTCAAGAAAAAAGATTACCTGCTCGCGTTCGATTGTGGGGCGGGCGACCTTTTCTTTGATGATTTCCGTCTCGAGGTCGCACTTGGTATCCTCAAGCTCTTCCAGCCGGGAGCGGGTGGTCTCGGCCGGCTTCTATGGCGCGCATGATATTTGCGATTGCTTTGTTGGTGTCTTTGAGCTGCGATTCGAAATAGCGAAGCATCGATTTGTCGTCGTGCTCTGATTTTTGAATTTCGACCACTTTGTTGGCGATGTAGTCTATAACATCATCACGCAGGACATGAGCGGCAGTCAAGGCGGTGACTTCGCGTTCAAGGGCTTCTTTCGGGACGGATTTCTTGCGACATTTGCTTGATTTAGTCTTTTTGGCGCGGCAGGTGTAATAATACCACCTTGCGCCGTTCTTTCCGGTGCCGCAGTCTCCAATCATCGTGGATTTACAATTGCCGCATATAAGCTTTGATGTCAGCAGAAAGTCAACGTCGCCGCGCCGAGCGGCAGGAGCGTGCTTGTTTGCTTCAAGCCGCTTTTGCACGCGGTCAAACAAATCGTTGTCGATAATCTGCGGAACACCCCCTGGCACGACGATATCATGCCAGTGATATTCGCCGATATACACGCGATTCCGGAGGATGCGCGAAATGCCGTAGTGCGTGTATTCTTTGCCGCGCATGGTTTTGATGTTACTCTGCTGCAGATATCGCTGAATGTCCGCTATCTTCTTGCCGCTGTCGTACATTTCAAAAATCGTTCGCACGACGGCTGCACCATCGGGGTCGATGCGATATTTGTGATCCGCATCGACGGTATATCCGGTCGAGAGACCGGAGCCGTTGAACTGGCATTTGAGTGCGCTTTCCCGCATTCCGCGTTTTATGTTTTGCGACAAGTTGGCGGAATAGTATTCGGCAAGACCTTCAAGGACGCTTTCCAGTATGATTCCTTCAGGTCCGTCGGGAATATGTTCTTTTGCCGAAAGCACACGAACGCCGTTAAGGCGCAATACTGCTTTATTTTTTGCAATCTCTTCGCGGTTTCGGCCGAAGCGGTCGATTTTCCAAACGACTACAGCCGCGAAGCCGTGCCGCGAGCTGTCGCGGAGCATTTTTTGAAAATCAGCGCGATTGTCATTGCGCCCGGTCTGTTTGCGGTCTATATATGTGCCGACTATGCGCAGGTCGTTATCTTCGCAAAAGCGTGTGCATTCGTGAATTTGTCCTTCAATTGACTGGTCGGTCTGATTCGGCCCCGGGCTGTATCTGGCATATATCACGGCATTGGTCATAAAAAAAGCCTCGCTTTCTTGCAATTTGGGAAGCGAGATGATATAATGAATATATCATCTCATCACTTTGTTTGCGGTGGTTTGATGCTTGCCCGTTCCTGTTCCCGCAGGAGCGGGTCTTTTTTATTTGGAGTATTTAATAATAAAGTGGAAGCCCCAAGTCAGTGGCTCGTCATAATCATATTTGTGCTCACACTCATAATCCTCGTTCTCGCCATCGTCGTTAAGGTCATAATCGTCGTCCTTCGGCACGTCTCCGCCCACAATTTCTGCACCGCACAGATCTACAAAGCGGTCCATGTTTTTTGCGGCATATTTCGCGTCACGGCGCGAGAGGTTGCCAACCTGACAACCGTTGACAACAACCTTGAAAGCCGGCTCGCCTTTATATTCATACGGTTCAAGCTCAAGTTGAAGCTCTTTGTCCTCGAACGGCGGATCTTTATAATACATCTTTTCAATTAATTCTTGTCGGCTTGTGCCGTCATCGTTGTTAAAAGTCACTCCGACAGTTTTGACAGGATAAAATTCATATTTTTCAGCGGGTCTTGGTGCGGGAGCGGGCACCGGCTCGGTCTTTTGGGCGGCTTCGGCCGTCTTTCCTTTTTTTGACGGTTTTGACAGGCGGAGAAACAAAAAAGCCGCGCCGACCAGAAGCCCCACAACGACAATACCAAAAATAGTAAAGTAAAGCGCCGGATGGGCGCTTACTTTTATTTCATCGACAATTATCGCCGCAATACCGATTAAGATAATCAGAATAAAGATTAACAATTTCATTAAAAACAACCTTCTTTAGTCCATTTCTCTTACAAGCAAACGCGGCACACCGAGGATATGATATGTCTCCATATCAACGCCTTTTAGCTCTTTTGGCTGATACTCCGGGTTGATCGGACTAAGTCTTATCATATCATCAAAGATGTCAACGCGTTTTAGCGTCACGCATTCGCCGTCATAGATAACCGCGCCGACATCGCCGTTATGCTCTATGTAGTTTTGTTTTCTTATAAGTACTTTGTCTTTTTCATGGTAAAGAGGATACATCGAGTTGCCATGTACTTGCAGGACGAAAAAATCGGATTTATCCCTGCCGCGCAGATAAGAGCGAGGGACATCTATTGTTTCGCCGCTCCAGTCCTCGACTGCGATTTCGTTGTATCCTGCCGCAATGCTGCCGATTACCGGAAAGGTAACGATGTCGTCGGTAATGTTGGGGGAGACGAGATTAAATGACCTTGATGATCTACTGTCTTCCCAGCCCATAAGTTTTGCGGGCGTTGTTTTGAGTAGTTTCGCGATAACTTCAATTTTGTCCGATGGGATATTGTTAATGATACCGTTTTCATATTTTTGTACGGTTTGCTTGGATACGCCTATTTCTTTCGCAATATCTTCTTGCGTAAGCCCCGTTGATTTCCTTAACTTTTTTATATTATCTCCTAATGACATCTTGAGCACCTCCGAATTACATTGTAACATAAATGTTAAAAAAGTCAACTAAAACGCGAAAAATTTTTTAAAAAACGCTTGACAAGTGTCTTGTGCAATGCTAATATAGTAGCGTAAAAAGCGACTAAGGGGGTGAGAAAATGATCGCAACGAACGAAATCAAGGGCTTGATTCGCGCCAGAGGGATGACGCAAGCAGAGGTGGCTGAAAAGATGGGCATTAACCCTGTAACGCTTAGCCGTAAGCTCGGCAAAGGGATTTTGAACAGTGACGAGATAGAAGTGCTAATCGACATTTTGGAAATTAAAAATCCGGCATCGATTTTTTTTGGCCACTAAGTCGCTTATAAAGCGACTTTTAAAAACGCCGAAATGTAAAAAGAAAGGGACAAAAAAATATGAAAGAAAGCATAATGCCGCGTCCCAAATATGGAACGCAGCACGCAAAAATTATTACGGTTATAAGAACCGTTTCGATTACTGGAACGGGAACGGAGGACGATCCGGTGAGAAGAGAAATAAGCTATTGGAAACCAGATGGAACATTAATAGCAACTAAGGAAATCACCAGCTCTGACGAGATTGATTAGCCTTTTTTGCTCTTGATTGTTAGCGCGTCATTTAAAGCAATTTCAGCATCCAAAAAAGTTACAAAGGCATGTAAAAATTTTTTCATGTCCTGCAAATCTCGATCTTCATGCAACCTGTAATAATGTGTCTCATCGTTACCAAGCCACGTCGCACGAGAGGCGAGAGTTTTAAGCTTATCATTCTCGATTTTGTTGTTGATGAGTTGTGACAGCGTCGCTTTGCTGATTTCGGCTTCGTTTGCGGGCTCTTGGCGTATCAAGAAATCCTTTACCAAAAATTCGAGGGCTTTCCGATAGCCCATACCGCATATGTTTGTTAGTTCCTGACATTCCGCGGCATACGCTTCGTTGTATATCTTAACGAAATTCGGTGAAAAATCGGCAATTTCTCGCGGAAAATCAATCTGCTTGACTTTCTGCGGAAAAATTTCTTTTAGCTCAAGTGGGTCACATTCTACGCCGGCATAAACTCCCATAAAAGCTTTTTCGCAAGCAGGACAATAATGCAACGCGTACAGTGTAACAAAATCGTTGAGCGGTTTATTAAAAGAACTTTTGCAAACAGTAGAATTTCTTGCCGCAGCGATTTCGCCACTGAAAGCAGTTCCGCATCTCGGGCAGATCTTGGCGGATGAGACCAAAACTTCCTTCCTTGGAGATACAGCATCAATTCCCATCGAAGTGTTTTCTACAATCACATTAACACATCCTTTCGCTGAAAGTATATAACTTAATTTTCATTAAGTCAATAACCACACGGCGGGAGAAAAACAAAAACAAAAAAATCAACTAAAAAGGAAAAACACAGGAGGCAACCTATGGCACAAGCGAAGCTTGACCTGTCGGCAGTGCCCGACAGCGAGATGAAACATCTTGCTCGTGCGACGCTTCGGGCGGTGGAACGATTTTTCGAAACCCCGGGCGTCCAAGAGGAATACGAAGAATGGCTTAAAAAAAGAAAGACCGCTTGAACGGTCAATAGAAAGGAATGTAGGAAAATGATAGAAAACCTGAAACCATTGTATCAAAAATTCGAAGAAGCCGTAAAAGGCGAGGACTATGAAGAAGCGCAGTCGAATATGTGTCATCTAACGGTCGCACTTGCGCAGGAAATAGTGCAAGCGATACCGTGCAATCCACTGTCCGTACCAGTAATAGCGGCAGCCGGGGAATTGGCTAAAAGACTGCTCAAGAGTCAATCGCAAATCTGGGACAAAAATTCTGAAGTTGCCGCCGCCGACATTTATAAAATCGTCACAAAAAACATAACGGTTGTTGCCATTAGACGGGATGAGGTGGACGCCGATGACTAAGGATATGTTGATTATGTGCGCGGTTATCGCGCTGGTGGCGATTATGATACTCTCGGCTCTGCCGGAGATAACAAGCGCAATGCCGGATGTCTACTATGTCGATCCGACCGAGCCGGAGACGGCGGTGGAAGCAAAGGCGGAAACGGTTTTGCAGTCAACTGCAAGCGTCAGATATGCTCTGACCGCCACCGAGCGCGACGAAATTGAGCGGGTAGTCATGGCAGAGGCGGGAGCCGAGCCGTATATCGGTCAAATGGCCGTGGCTCAGTGCATACTCAACGCCTGCGAGCAGGAGGACAAGCGGCCGCTCAAAATCGTCCGCAGCTTTGGCTACACCGCCGCCCGACCTGAGCCGAGCGACGAAGTCAAAAAAGCCGTCGCCAAGGTTTTTGACGACGGCGAGACCGCTACAGATCGCGAAATACTTTATTTTTATGCTCCGGCACTCTGTCAGAGTTTATGGCACGAATCGCAGACATATGTTTGCACCATCGGCGGACACCGATTTTTTGAGGAGGCGGAGCAATGAGAGCGCTTTTGATAGTGTTAATTGTGTCTTTATCATTAAATGCACTACTTGATCTTATCTTGGCTATATACTCGCTGATAACCGATGATAGCGATGGATCTTGGTACGCACCGAGCTTTTTAGCATCCGTCGCCTTGATTATTGTACTCACACAGCAGCTTTAAGAAAGGACGAAGAGTTATGAATGATATTAATGTGGTAAAAGAAAGAGTAATTGAGGAATTAAAAAAGCAGGGCATAGATGTGTACTTCATCGACTTCTATGTAGATGACGGCAAGCCGTATTTTGTCTATACCTTTGATGAGTCGATGATAGGAGAAGCCGCAGAGTATTATAAAGACAATTTGATAGTCGAAGGCGCGTTTGATGATTGGTCTCATTTTGAAGCAGATGAACCGGACGACTGGCTTGTCGCGGACATATGCGACACAATCAAAAGCAGAAAAGGAAAAGCAAAGATTCGAAAGGCCAAAACCGAAAAAAGCCTTATAGATGCACTCCGCAAATTGGCGGTACATACCGGCTCTCTCGTCTGCCTCGGCTGCGGATATGAGCATAATTGCGACATCCACGGCTGCGCGATTGTCCGCGCCGCGAGGGAACAGCTTGAAAAGCTGACTGCATCGCCGTGGATAAGCGTCAACGACAGGCTGCCAAAGGATGATGCGCGTGTTGATGACGGTGATAAAGTCCTTGTAATCGTCAGTGGCAGACCGAAAAAGCACGTGCGGTGTGTGAATGCATGTGAAATTGCAGAATATTACTACGAGGACGGCTGGTATTTTGATGCCTATCCAGAGTGGAAAGATCCACAGGTGACCTACTGGATGCCGTTGCCCGAACGACCGGAAGATTGCCGATGAATAACGAAGAAGTCAAGCAGGCGCTTGTCACCGGCAAGCCGGTCATATACTACGTGCCGCTTGTCGGAGATGTCAGATACGACAAAGTGTCTGCGGTTATATATCGCATCATCAACGGCGAGCTCGCAGTGACCGCCGAGCTCGAGGACAAAAAAGGCAGGCTGACGGCAACGGTCCGCATCGACCGCCTGCGCTTTGAGAACAAGGAGGACAAAGAAAATGATACTGAAATTTGCAATCCAGACGGTGCTTGAGATCGCCGTCGTCGTACTTATCATCTATGGTTTTATCCGCGAGGACAAGCTTATCGCCTTTGAGGACAGAGTCAGAGCCAAAATCAAGGCGAAGAGGAGCGGGCACAATGCAGTCATCGGGAAAGACCGCTGACGCGCCGGGGAGCGGGCGAAAGTGGCGTAGGAAAAAGGTCTGCGAAAGCTGCTACTGGCTGCGGAAAATTGACTGTGTGGGCGACGGCTGGGACGGGAAGTGCTACACCTACACCTACAACACCGACCGATTCCGCGAGATCCCCGCGACGGATGATTACTGTGCCTATTATTTTAAAAAGAAGAGGAGGCGACAGTGCTTTGAGCTGTAGCAAGGTCGTTACAAGAGTCGAGATAAGCGGCGCGAAGCCGGTGACACTGCTGTTTTGTCCGGGCTGTGAGGACGAGTATATCGTGCGGTACACGGACGACGGAAAAGAAACCGAGTGGAGCTTCCGCGACGGTCGCGAGGCGCTGAATAAATACCTTGAGCGAATCGAGCGGGCTTTGTGGCCGAGGCTCGACAAATATGAAAAAGGACGCCCTGCGGTAACAGGACGCCCAAATGATGTTGAAACAACACCAAACACCGCTATCAGTATAACACCGCTGCCCGAAGATGTCAACGGGGGCGCGATATGAAAATACGATCTTACAGATGCCCGAAATGCGGGCGTGAATATAACTTTGCCGACAGCAACAAAACAAGACTCTGCCGCGTTTGCGGGTGCGAACTGGACAGCCTGACTGTCTACTCGACGGACGGAGGGAGCACCGAGAAAGACCAGGCAAGCGCGACCCGCCGCGAAAACCGCGAAGCGGAGGAACAGGAGGCACTTTTTGTGTGGGCGGAATACCAGTCCGCCGCACACCCGGAACTGAAGCTTTTATACCACATACCGAATGAGGGCAAGCGCAGCGTGGCTTACGGTGCAGCGCTCCGGCGGCAGGGAATGAAAAAGGGCGTGCCTGACCTCTGCCTGCCGGTCGCCCGGGGAAAATACCACGGCTTATATATCGAAATGAAAGCCGGCCGAAACAAGCCGACGGTCGACCAGCAATGGTGGCTCGAAGCGCTTGAGCGACAGGGTTTCCGCGCCGTGTGGTGCTCCGGGTGGGAGCGGGCAAAGGAAGAAATATCGGAATATTTGAAATTATGATGTAATTTTTCGAGGCCTAACTTGACAGAGGTGTTGCCGGAAATTAGGACGCAATTTTTCGCGAGCTAACTCGACATCAACACGATTTAAAGGAGAAATAAAAAATGACAGAACTGATGAAAAAGGCAATAGCCAAAATCGACGCCGAGAGCGAAAAGGGCGGCTCGAATCAAAAGCGGATTGCGCAGTACATAATTGACGACCTTATCACCGACGATATCAGCGCGGAAAAGATTAAGGTCATAGTAAAAGACCCGGGAAAACCTGCAAGAGTGGTGTGGATATCAAACACGCTGGAGAACCTACAGAGAACGGTTGGCGGTTATATCGAAACCGTCACGATATCGACGGACGTCGTCATTATCTGCAACGAAGAAGGCAAACTGTTAGGACTGCCGCACAACTGCAGATTTTGCGGCTGCGATTTTGTCGGAACATTCATCATTGTCGGCATAGACAAAGACGAATTTTGCAGCCTGTCAGACGAGGTTATTAAATTGCTGAAACCGGGTATAAAGGAGAAAAAATCATGATAACTAACATCGATGTAACGAAACTTAAAGAACACCCGGACAACCCGAGGAAAAATATCGGCGATGTCACCGAGCTGGCGGAATCCATCAAAGCGCGCGGTATCCTGCAGAACCTGACGGTCGTTCCGGCCGAAAACGGCATGTATACCGTTATCATCGGACACAGACGACTCGCGGCCGCAAAGCAGGCGGGACTGACTGAGGTTCCCTGCGCCGTGGTTGATATGGACTATAAAACGCAGCTGTCTACGATGCTGCTTGAAAATATGCAGCGATCTGATTTGACGGTCTACGAGCAGGCACAGGGTATGCAGATGATGTTTAACCTCGGCGTGCCGGTTGCCGAGATTGTCGAAAAGACCGGGTTTGCCGAAACGACTGTGCGCAAGCGCCTGAAGATAGCTACTTTGCCTACAGAGCAGATGCAGCAGGCGGTGGAGCGCGGCGGAAAGCTTGAGGACTATGTGCAGATAGCGGACATAAAAGACGAAAAAAAGCGCCGCGAACTGCTGAAAGTAATCGGAACACGCGATTTTGAGTTCAGCCTTACTCGCGCGAAGAGACAACAAATTGAAGCCGAAAAAACGCCACTTGTCAAAGCTGAGCTAAAGGCAATCGGCGCAAAAGCCGTAAAAAACCAAATCTACAGCTCCGCCTATGACTGGATTGAACGGTGTGAGATTGCAGACTGGAAAGAAGGAACCTTTAAAAAGCCCAAAAACGAAGAAGAGCTTTTTTGGGAAATATCATATGGCACGGCGTACCTTATGCGCAAAAAGGCCAAAGTACCAAAGAAGAAAGAGAAAAAATCAGAATGCGAACAGCGCATAGACAGTGCCAACCGTGAGCTCAAGCGTTTGACGGAAACGGCATATGAGTGCCGCGTAAACTTTGTCAGAAACTTTACCGCAGTCGAAAAACACAAAGAAACAATCACCAAGTGGCTTGTGCAGTTCGCGAGTCGCACGATAACGGACTATTGTTCATATAACAGAAAATATATCAATTCCGAGGTTGGAACCGATGAAAAGTATTCTGTGAATGCGCCGAAATGGCGGCAGTTTATCGCCGAGGACAAGCGTGCGCCTATAGTTGTCGCGTATGCGCTCGCCGGAGACGACGAGAACAAAGGCTACTATAACACCGGGTGGTATGTGTCAAACAAATCAAAATCAGCACCGGAATACAGAGGGAACCAAAGCCTTGACAGAATTTATGAGTTTCTTTGTGAGCTGGGATATGAAATGTCCGAGACCGAGCTTCAGCTTCAGAGCGGCAAACATGAATTGCTGAAAGGAGAATGAGTATGGATTGTAGTAAAACGATAGATTTTTTTGTTGAAACGCATAGGCTCTGCGCCTCGCGCAGGGATTGCAAGCTTGGCATAATCGATAGATGTCCTTTGTATGAGTTTTGTGAAAAAGGGGCTCCAACCCTTTCGCGAAAGGATATTGAATATGCGATTGAAAATTTACATAAATGGAGCAGAGAGAACCCGCGAAAAACCTATGCGCAAGACTTTTTCGAGAAGTTCCCGGAAGCAAAGCCGGATAAAGAAGGTGTGCCGAGGATGTGCCGCGTCAACTGCTACGGCGGGAGTTGCCAGTACTCCGCTGTAGCCGGAGCGGGTCCGGCACCGTGTAAAGCTTGCTGGAACGAGGAAATGGAGGCGGCGGACGATGAATAAAAAGAAAGCCGGAATCCTGATGTGCACACATTTTAACTGCGATCACCGTCGCGGGAATTACTGCTGTTTCCAGTGTCAGAAAATCGGCACTTGTAAAAATCCTTGTTATAACAGCCCGCTGAAATGCGGACTGGCAAAGGAGGTTGAAAACTGTGAAAACCCTGACGCTTGAACAGCTTATAGAAGCGGCGGAGATTTGCGGATCCGGCTCAAGCGGGAGGTGACGACTATGATGTATGAAGATGCGCTTCGCGAGGTATTGAATCGGGTTTATCGAAACACAGATGATTGTGAAATGCGTATTTCAAAAGATTGCTACAAGTTAATCAGAGAAGCTCTCGAAAAGCAGATACCGGAAAAGCCATTAAATCTTTGTGGTCGCTATTTTGGAAAAGCAAAGGGCGGAAATTGTCCTTGTTGTGGAGCACAGACAAACAGTTCAGCATATACCTATTGCCGTAAATGCGGACAAAAACTTTTATGGGAGTGAAAACAATGCCTGACGCTGATAGATGTGTTTGCTGCGGAGAAATAGTCCCCGAGGGACGGCAGATTTGCCCGCAATGCGAGCGCAAAAGATACATCTACACTATCCCCGATGTCCCGCCGTCACTCAACAAGTTCGCCGGGCGCGGATCCGCACAAGGCAGAAGATGACAGCTTTTCAAATGTTGAGCTTCAGCTTTGCGGGAGCTATGACAAAGAAAACCCGCGAACAGAAATAATGGTAAAGGAGCGTTAAAAATGGATTGTAACAAGACAATAAACTTTTTACACGAACTCAAAAGACTTTGTGGCTCACGTGGTGAGTGCGTGGCTAATGCGGCTAATAAAGAGGACTGCCCGATGTTTGGGCTTTGCAAGCTCACGTATTCAAAAATCCGTGATAAGGATATTAAAACGGCAATCGAAACTGTGCAAAAATGGAGCGACGAACAGCCGAAGAAAACATACGCGCAGGACTTCTTTGAGAAGTTCCCGAAAGCGCGGAGCAACTCAGATGGAACCCCGTTTGTATGCAGAGAAAGAATTTACGGCGGAGAGTGTCCAGTGTTAGAATGCGATGAATGTTGGAACAAGGAATGTTGGAACGAACCGATGGAGGAATAACAATGGATAACGAACCCTTTTACCTCGAAAAACGGAGGTGCTTACGATGTTTGAGTTTGAGTCGCAAAGAGAGCCATTGAGAAGGTGCCCGTTTTGCGGAGCACCGGCAAAATATGTGGCGACAGCGTCCACCGAAAGGGGCGCGATTAGAGGCTGGGTGTTCTGCATCAAATGTCAAGAATGTGGAGCTTCCATTCCGAAAAAATATAAATTTGAACTTCAAATCAATTCCGACGGTGGGCTTTTGGTGGGCGTCGACGAGCGCGATGAGGCAAAAAAGGACTGGAACGTGCGGGCGGATGACATCGATTTAATAAAGCAGAAAGGAACTTTTTATGAAAATCAAAAAAATTATAAGTCTGTGCAAGGCGAATAAGCACATATCGCTGTACGATATGACAACGCAGATGCTCGGCGACGGCCTCGCCGCCTACTATCTTAACGACTGCCCGGTGTTTTCAATCGACTCGCTTATGACATCTTTCGATATCACACCGACGCAGGCGGACAAAATCGTGCAGCGATACACCGCCGAGCCGCCGGAAGCGTTTTTGAAGATGGTCAAAGACGAATTTGACGGAGAAGAGCGCTGCGATCCTCTGCCGATATCTCTGCGGATAGGCTCTTACGACTATATACCATATAAGACTTCGGCCGGAATAGAGTTTGTCGAGTCAAAATATCTCGAGCCGCTTGATGTGGACGAGTTCGAGCTGTACTACCGTCAGACCGCGGCCGGCGCGTTCTTTGCGGCGAAAGCCGGATTCTTTGTGATGGCGATTATCCCAATCAGCACAACGCGGGTGCTGACGGAGAACACTGTCGGATATCTCGACGAGCTTTCGTCGATGAGTTCGATAAAATACGAAAATTTGAAATGAGGATGTGAAAAGCGGTGCGAGTCAAGAAACGAATATTTTCCGGCGCGGTTTGCGAGCAGGAAGTCTACACGGTTTCTGACCGCACCGCCAATGTCGCAAAAGCGCAGTACAAGCCGGTGCTCCGCACGGACGAGGAGCGCGAGCGCCACAATCTGATGATAGCAAGGCGGAAGCACGCGCGAGTTTTCAACGAGAATTTCTCGCCGACTTCCCTTTATTCCACTCTTACCTTTGACAATGACCACGAAGTACACGACTGGGGCGAGGCGCGCCGGTTGCGTACATTATATAAACGCAGACTACAATACGCGTGCCCGGAAGCGAAAATCAACCTTTATATGGGACGCGGCAGAAACACAAAGAGAATACATTTTCACATGGTCTCCGACGGCGTGCCGGAAGAGATCATTAAAGCGCAGTGGATCTATGGCGATATCGTGCAGATAGAGCACCTGCGCAAGCACAACTATTATAACGGTATAGACCATGGTTGCGATTACACAGGTCTTGCCAATTATTTATTCGACCATTGGACGCCCGAGCAGGGCACTAAACATAGATATTTATCAACCCGCAACATGCGGCGGCCTGACAGCGAGGACGCAAAGGTCGCGCTCCGGAGCTACAGCCCCGACAGCCCGCCAATCGCCCCGAAAGGCTATCGCCTTGTGGAGTGCATACAAAACAGATTCGGATATATGTGCTTTAAATACATAAAAGAGCCCGAGGACGAGCCGCCGAATCGACCGAGAAAAAGGAAAAACTGCTGACGGATGTCAGCTTTTTAAAGCCTTGTAAATGTGTCAAGTTTCGCGACGAAGAGGAGGAAAAACAAAATGAGTGATTATATCGAGCGTGATTTGCTTTTGGCAGAAATAAAAGAACTTAAAAAGTCTCCTTGGTATAACGGCGGTTATGGAACTTATGAAAGAAATATCCGCCGCGAGGCAGTCGATATTATCGTAGACCTTTGCATAAGGTCGGCTCCCGCCGCTGATGTACAAGCGGTTAAACACGGCAAAGGCGCAAAAATGGAGGATGCAAACAATGCCGAGAGATAAGGATTTGCCGAAAAAATATGACATTCCCCGCGAGCGGTATCGGGAGCTGAAATATTTCTGCCTGCAGTATCCGAGAAAAAAAGAGCGGGCAAAAGATACATATGCTTTATCGGCGGCGGCTCCGTCCGGGATGCCGTCCGCTTCGGGCTGCTCTGATCCGACGGCAAAAAGAGCAGAAAGCCGGGAGCGGGAAAAGGAGGATGTCGCGCTGATTGAGCGGTGCGTGAAGCTTGCCTGCGGCTCTGATGTCGGACTGATAACACCGTTGCTCAAAAACGTCACGCAGGGGACGCCGTATGAATATATGCCGGTGCCGAGCGGGCGCAGGCAGTTTTATAATCTCCGCCACAAATTTTTCTGCATCCTCGACCGCGAGCAAAAATAAAAGAGTGCACAAAGGGGACCAACTTGAGCCTATAATGGGTATTGTAGAGTACTCTGATAAGCGAAAAGCGCGGAATTCCGGATTTTTTGAATCACTGGAGGAAGTGTAACTTGGAGTACTTAGACAAAATATTTCCAGGCGACGGTATCGCCGGGATGAAAATCTATCCTGACAACAGCATTGATATGATTCTTTGCGATCTGCCATATGGTATGACGGACTGCGCGTGGGATAACGCGCTGGACTTTGGCCTTTTGTGGTCGCAGTATTGGCGGATTCTGAAAGACAACGGCGCCGTGGTGCTTACGGCCGCGCAGCCGTTTACGACCGACGTCATTAACAGCTGCCGCCGATTTTTCCGCTACTGTTGGTACTGGCAGAAGAATATGCCGACCGGATTTACCTTTGCAAAATATCAGCCGATGCGCTGCATAGAGGATGTCTGTGTTTTTTACAAAAAAGCGCCGACATACAATCCGCAAGGCATCAAACATCTCGAAAAGCCGATAGTTGCAAAAGGCAAACGCGAAACGGACGGCATCTACAAAGACAGCACTCTCGGCAAAGACTCGCTGCGATATGTGACCGGATATCCTCGGAATCTGCTACAAATCAACTGCGAGCGGGGCTTGCACCCGACGCAAAAGCCGGTTGCGCTGTTTGAATACCTCATCCGCACATACACCAACACAGGCGACACCGTGCTTGACAATTGCACGGGGAGCGGGACGACCGCCATCGCCTGCATCAACACCGGACGGCACTACACCGGTTTTGAAAAAGACGAGCGATATTATCGCGTCGCTCAAAACCGGATCGCCGAACGGCTGAAACAGAGTTCTACATAATTCTTTTCTCCTTTCTTCCCGCCTCGCCCTGCGGCGGGTTTAATAGCAGGGCTTTTTATGCGGAGCTTTCAGGCGATATGCGCATAAGTGCATTAAAGGTTCGAGTCCTTTGTTCCGCTCCAAAACCCATTTATAAGTCGCTGCCGCCAAGAGGGCGAGGAAGCGCGAGAAGTTAAGTATCGGGCGTTCCGGGACGAATCGGGCGCACAAGTTTGCGGACGGTAAAACGATGGCTGATGACAAGACGCAGCTCGGGCGGCACATATGGCAGCATACGGTTATCTCCGGGGCTCCCATCCCCCGGAGGCGCGGTTTGACTCCGCGCGCCGCCAACACCTTCATTTGACGCACCTCTCTGTGAGCCGAGAGGTGCGCTTTTTATGTCCTTTTAACTCAACAGGCAAGAGCCCGATCGTATGACATTTCGGGACGCCGGTCCGAGTCCGGCAAGGGACAGACGCGGGCGCACTCCTTCGGGGGTGCGCTTTGCAGTCAACTGCAAAGGAGGAGCAGGATGTTTTATAAGCTCTGCGCCAAGTGCGGCGCAGTCATACCGCTTGGCGAGACGTACTGTGACAAGTGTCGTCCGGTTGAGAAGGTAACGCGAGAGGAGCTGCAGGTCGACGACAGCGAGGAGATGAGTGCAAAGGTCAAGAGCTTTTACAAGTCCAAGCAGTGGCGGATGTTCCGCAAGGGCATCCTTGCGCGGGACAAGTATCTGTGCGTTGCCTGCGCGGCAAACGGTCGCTTGTCGGTGGCCTCTGATGTGCATCATATCGTCCGTGTTAAACAGGACTGGAACAAGCGCTTTGATCCGTCCAACTGCATATCTCTGTGCAAGGAGTGTCACAACAAAGCGGACAAGACCGGCGTTGTTCCGACCCGGGGGGATATGTAAAAAGTTGAGAGAAAACGAAAGAACCGAACGGCGACCCACCTCTTCGCAGCAAAAACGCCGAAAATGAAAATCAAAGGAGTGAGAGCATGGCAGGGCGGCCAAGACAGCCGATAGACCTTCTCGTTTTGAACGGAAAATCGCACCTCGGGAAGGACGAAATTGAAGAGAGACGAGCAGCAGAAGTGACCGCGCCGTTCACAAAAATTGAACCGCCGGATTGTCTCTCGAAGAAACAAAAAAATAGATTCAATTATATCGCCCGGCAGCTCGCCGACATCGGATTGTATGCTGATATCGACGCCGAGTCGCTTGGACGCTACATAATCGCCGAGGAAACCTTGCAGAAAATCCGCAAGCGGTTAAAGAAAGAAATGCCGTTTGAGCAGTACGAAAAAACGCTGAATTTGCAGGCAAAATACCTCAAAATTTGCCAGCAATTTGCGGCCGACTTCGGCATGACCGTATCGAGCAGGTGCAAGCTTATTATTCCGCAAAAGCCGAAAGAGCCGGCGAACAAATTCGACCTTTTCGACGCGGATGAGCGCGGTGATGAGAGTGCAGGATAGAGCTACTTTGCACGCTGAGCGGGTGGTCTCCGGGCAGGAGCCGTCCTGCCTGACGCACCGAATGGCGTGTGAACGGCACCTGAACGAGATCGCCAAGCAAGGCACGAAAGAGTTTCCTTTTGTGTGGTGTCCGGAGAAGTCCGAGAAGATACTGCGATATGCTGAAATGCTGACGATAGCCGAGGGTGCGCAGCCGCGTCCGGTTCGGCTGCACGACTTCCAGTGCTTTGACCTCGGCGTGCCGTTCGGGTGGGTGCATGCCGAGACGGGTTTCCGACGCATCCGCCGAAAATATAAATCTGTCGCGAGGCAGAACGGCAAGACCTTTGAAAACGGAATCACCGGGTCGTACATCGCGAATTGGGGCGGATATAACTTCGGCAAGCTTTTCACGGCGGCGACGAAAAAGCGGCAGGCGCGAATCGCATGGGAAGAAATCCAGAAATTCATAACGGTCGACAAAGACCTGCAGGCGCTGTTTGACGTCAAGGACTATAAGAGCCTTATCATCGCCAAGCGCACCGGATGCACGATTGAGGCACTGTCGAGGGAGAGCGGGCTTGACGATGGATTCCGCGCGATATTCTGCTCGGTCGACGAAATCCACCAGCACAAAGACAACGGAATTTATAAAGCTTTGTACAACGGCCAAGCCTCGCTTGACGAAGCTTTGATATCCATGATAACCACGCGCGGAAAAAGCCTGAACAGCTTCTGCCGCGAGATGGACGATTATTGCCTGCAGATACTTGCCGGCACGGCGGAAGCCGACGACTTTTTTGTTGACATATACACACTGGACAAAGAGGACGACCCTTTCGATGAGAGCGTGTGGTATAAGGCAAACCCGCACCTTGTAACGGTTCCGAGCGCGCTTGAACAGCTCCGCCGCGATGCGCAGACGGCGAAGCAGATGGGCGGCTTTGAAATGTCCGACTATATGACCAAGCGCCAAAACCTGTGGTATGAATATGGCGACACACAGTACATCACGCCGAACGAGTGGAAGCTCGGCCGGACGGAGATGACGATAGAAAATATGCGCGGCCGCAGATGTTTCGCCGGGCTCGACCTTTCGAGCGGCGGAGATCTGACCTCACTTGCGCTACTCTTTCCGCTTGACGACGGCAAGATATACGTCTGGTCGCACTCGTACATTCCGGCCAAGCGACTTGAAGAACATATTATCACGGACACCGCACCGTATGATGTGTGGGCTAAGTCCGGCTTGCTTACGCCGTCCGAAGCGGTCGGCGGTCTGAAAAACGACTATCTGCAAATCGTAGCGGATCTGAAAGAACTGCAGGAGAAGTTTGAAATTAACATCGCCTGCATAGGATATGATCCGCACAACGCGGACGCTTTTTTGGAAGAACTTGATACGCTCGGCGCGCCGTTGCTTGAAGTAAAGCAGTCGGCGCGTTTTCTGTCAGACACGACTGTTGACTTTGCGCTTGAGGTCAAAGCCGGCAATGTGCTTTACGACCAGCGAAACGCGCTGATGTCGTGGTCCATTGTCAACGCAAAAAAAACGAAGAACTCTTTTGGCGAAATCAAAGTCGACAAGGAAGTGAACGCACGGCACGCGCGCATCGATGTTGTCGACGCTATTATCGACGCGCATGTCGCGTATCGAAAATCCAGCAAAGAAGAGGCGCCGGACTATGAGACGGTGGTCGAAGATTATTTAAAGAAAATGGGGTGGGCTTGATGCCTTTGTTTAAGAAAAAAAGTGCAAGCGACCAGCAGACGGTCGAGCGGCAGGCGCTGCTTGATTTTCTCGGCATAAGCGACGACGGCGAGGCTTTGGGCGAGGCGACGTATTTTGCCTGCGTAAAGATCCTGTCTGAAGCTATCGGAAAGATGCCTTTTAAAATCATGCGCACGACAGCCGGAGGCGGAATCGAGACGGCAAAGAAGCACGAGCTTTACCGCCTGCTTGCGATCCGTCCGAATCCGTATATGACCGCGACGCATTTTTGGTCGACGGTCGAAATTAACAGAAATCACTACGGCAACGCTTATGTGTGGATAACGGGAGCGGGCAAGAACACAAACCTGTGGTGCCTGCCGCCGGAGAGCGTGGAGATATACTGCGATGATAAGGGAATCTGGAACAGAAAGAAAGGTGCTATTTGGTATCTTTTCCACAATCCGAAAAGCGGCGAGACCGTCAGGATTCCGCATGACAGCATTATGCATTTCCGCACGTCCGTTTCCTTTGACGGCGTCGCCGGGCTGAGTGTCCGGGACCAGCTGAGTACCACGCTCGGCGGGAACATGCGCGGGCAGAAGATGCTGAACGAGATGTACAAGAACGGCTTTACCGCGAAGGCCGTCCTGCAGTATACCGGCAACCTGAACGACGAACTTGAGAAGCGATACACCACGAAGATTGAAGAGTATATCACCGGGAAGGTCGACACGGTCAAAAACCTCGTGCCGATTCCGGCAGGCTCGACCATTCAGCCGCTGAACATGAAACTCGCCGACAATCAGTTTATCGAGTTGAAAAAATACTCGGCGCTGCAGATCGCCGCCGCCTTTGGAATTAAACCGAATCAGATTAACGACTATGAGAAAGCAAGCTACGCCGCCGCAGAGCAGCAGCAGCTTGCTTTTTATATTGACACGCTTTTGTACATCTTGAAGCAGTACGAGGACGAGGTCACCTACAAGCTTCTGAGCGACGAGGATATCGAAAACGGGTATTTTGCAAAATTCAACGCGGCGGTCATTCTCCGCGCGGACTTTAAGACACAGCTCGAGGCGATGGCAACTGCAGTACAAAACGCCATTTACACACCAAATGAGGCGCGTGCCTATTTGGATAAAGGCGAGCGTCCTGGCGGCGACCAGCTGATTTGTAACGGATCCATGCTGCCGCTGACGCAAGCCGGAATACAGTACGCCAAAGGAGGTGAAAAAGATGAAAATTGACAAATGCGCCATTGTTAAGAGCCTTGACCTTGACGATGACAAAATGGCGAAAATCAACGCCTGTACGCTGAAAGAGCTGACCGCCGAAGAGGTATTTGCCTTCAAAATGGTCGCTTGCGACAACGAGATTGACCGCGACTATGAGGCATTTTCCGGCGAGACGCTTGAGCAGCTTGCCGAGCTGTACAAAGGCAAGACCGTCATAAGCGACCACAATCCGCAGAGCACAAATCAGTGCGCACGGATTTTTGACGCGGAGGTTATCACCAGTCCCGGCGAGACCACCAAGACCGGCGAAGAGTATAAACAGCTTGTCTTACACTGCTATTGCATTAAGGCAACGAGCGGGCAGCTCATCGCCGAAATCGAGGGCGGCATCAAAAAGGAGTGCAGCGTCGGGTGCAGCGTCAAATCTGCGCAGTGCTCCATCTGCGGCGGCGACGCCAGACGATGCGAGCACTATCGCGGCAAACGGTACGACGGCGCGCTTTGCTTTTATAAGCTTGTCGGCGCGGTCGACGCTTATGAGGTTTCTTTTGTCGCGGTTCCCGCGCAGCGCGCGGCGGGCGTGACCAAAGAGTTCGAGGGCGAGGAACCGCCCGAAGGAAAAGAAAAGTCCACAGACTACACGGATGCCATACGCATCCGTGAAAATTTTATCTACATGGAGGAATCAAACGATGAATAAGAAAATGAGAGATCTGCTTGCCAAAATCAAGTCCAAGACCGAAGAGGCAAGGCAGCACAATGAGGCGGGCGAGGTTGACCTTGTCAAGGCTTGCCTCGACGAGGTCGACAACCTCAAGGGCGAGTATGAGACCGAGAAGCGCCTTTTTGAGGCGGAGCAGGACGAGCTCGACCCCGAGGGGCACGGCGACAACGGCGGCGCAGATCTCAGCGAAGAGAAGAGCTTTGTCGAATATCTGAGAAAGGCGGCCTCGGCGGGAATGTCGCAGGGCTCGAACGGCGCGATTATCCCGAAAACCATCGCGAGCAAGATAATCACCGATATTATCAACATCTCGCCTATCGTCGAGAGAGCGACTAAGTATTATACCAAAGGCGCACTGTCGATTCCGGTTTACGGTACCGACGCAAGCGCAGATTCTCCGACCGGAGACATCGCCGCCGCATATCAGGGCGCAGAGTTTACTGCACTGACCGCAGGTCAGGGCAAGTTTACGAGCGTTGACCTTACCGGTTATGCCCTCGGCGCGCTTACCGTCATTTCCAACAAGCTTATCAACAACACCGATATCAACATCGTTGCAAAGGTTGAGGAGCTTATGACCGAGGCTTTCCGCGCCAAGCTCGAGCGCGAGCTTATCCACGGCACGAGCGGCAAGATGACCGGCGCGGTCTCGACCACCAACAAAAAGGCGCTGACTACATATGCGCTCTCCGGCATCACTTTTGATGTCCTTATCGATATGCAGGCAATGGTGCCGCAGATCTACCAGTCCAATGCGATGTGGATTATGAGCAACAAGACCTTTACCGCGCTCAGAAAGACCAAGAACTCGCAGAATGACTACCTTATGAAGGACATCGAAAACGGCTTCGGCTGGAAGATTCTCGGCTCGCCCGTCTATCTCTCCGATGCAATGGACGAAGCAGACGTGCAGGAGGGCTTCCCCGTCCTCTACGGCGATTTTTCCGGCATGGCTCTGAAAATCGCGAAGCAGCTCGAGCTGCAGGTGCTTAACGAGAAGTATGCCGACAAGAACGCTAAGGGCGTTGTCGGTTGGCTCGAAGCAGACTCCAAGGTCGAGAACAATCAGAAGATTGCTGTCCTGCAGTCCGGCAAGCAGAACGGCTGAGGCGGTGTAAACAATGGCCGTATCACTGACGGAGGCTAAACGCTTCCTGCGTGTCGATGACGATGTCGACAATGCAATGATAAAAGGCTTTATCGACGCGGCCGAGAAATTTCTCTCGGCTGCCGTCGGCAGCGACTGTGACCTTAACGATCCGCGCGCACAGTTTCTTGTGCTCGTCGCCGTGCGTGATATGTACGACGGCGGCGAGCTAAACCGCACGGTGTCGGCGAACACCGAGAAGCTTTTTAACAGCTTTGCACTGCAGCTGAGAACGGAGGCAGGAGCCGATGTATCTGAAAAACAGAATTGAGGTCGCCTATATCGACAAGAGCGGGCAGGACGCCGACGGTTACGAGAAAAACACCGAGCGGCGCCTGCCGCTGTGGGCGCACGCGGAGTCGTCGAAGTCGAGCGAGTTTTATGAAGCGGCGCAAGCCGGAATGAAAGTCGAGCGGGTCTATGTCGTGCGCTCGCGGTCTTTTGACCGCCGCAGTAAGTTTGTCTACGACGGCGAAACAAAGCTGCAGATAACGCGCGTCTATGACCGTCTCGACGGTCTGACGGAGCTGCACTGCTCCGACATGAAGGTGGACTGAAATGGGCAAGTTTGATTTTGAAATCGACCCGGCTTTTTTGAGAAGCCTCGGCAAGTTGTCGGATGTCGACAAGTACGCGCCGCAGATGGTCAATGCTGCGGTGCCAATCCTCGAAAAGCGGGTCAAAGCCGAGCTTGCGAAACATCGCAGAACCGGCACGATGATTGACAGCGTCAAAAAGACCCGCGCAAAGAGGACGAAAGACGGTGCATATATCGCCACGGTCAGACCGACCGGAGTTGCGACACAGTACATTAACTCAAAAGGCGAGCTTAAAGAGCGTAAAACACCGGTCCGCAACATGGAGATTCTCGCGCACATGGAGTACGGCACGAAAAAACAAGCACCGACACCGATCTTGACTAAAGCTCTAAACGATAGCAAGAGCGAGTGCGAGCGGGCGATGGCCGAGACTTTTAAGAAAGAAACGGGGTTAAAGTGATGAATGTAAATCAGCTGATAAGGTCGGCACTCGGCGATATGGGAATGAAAATATATCCGAATTTTTATTCCGGCGACGACGAGGAGTATATCACTTTTTCCTATCTCGACGAGCGGCCGGAGTTTTGGGCGGACGATGAGCCGATATATGACGGCACATATGTGCGCGTGTCGCTGTGGACGCGGAACAATCCGCAGAAATACAAAAAGCAAATCAGAAAACGGCTCCGCGCGGCGGGCTTTACGGTCACGTCGACTGCGGAGTTGTACGATGAAGAAAAGAACTATGTCCAGATCGCGGTTGACGCCGAAATCGAGGGCGTAGTCAATGACGAGGAGGACGATTAAAAAATGGCACAGTTCAAAGCATCTCTGCCTGTTTTCGCGCCGATTAAGTCAGAAACCGACTCGGCGATAACCTACGAAAACGGTGCTTTTGTCGGCAAGATGGTCAAGACCGAAGTCAAACCGAACAAGGTCGAAGGCTCTCTCTATGCCGACGACGCGCTGGCGGAGTATGAAACAGAATTTAAAGATGCCGACATCACTCTTGAAACGTCAACTATTCCGGTTGAGGTTTTTGTGAGTATGTTCGGCGAGACGAAGACCGAGGGCACCGGCACGGGCACGCCGAAGCCGACCGTGCTGACCTCAAAGGCGAGCGATGCGCCGGTATATGGCGGATATGGCTTTGTTTCCGTCGAGGTCGTGGACGGCGTGAGAAAGTATCTGACTTATGTTGTCCACAAGGTCAAATTCTCGCTCCCGAGTGAGACACACACCACCAAAGGCGACAACATCACCTTTAATACCTCGTCGCTCGAGGGCAAGGCAATAGCGGACAAGTCCGGGGCATGGCGCACCAAGACCTATTACACCACCGCCGCCGAGGCGATCGCCGCACTTAAGACCAAGTTCGGAATCACGGTCTCCGACACATAAACCAAAAAGGAGGAGCGGGCGGGGAAACTCGCCCGCGCGTCTATTTATGAACGCTATTATTTGCGAAACAAAAGAAAGACGGGTTCCGCTGACTATCGGCGGAAAGACATATAATGTCGCTCTGACACTGAACTGTATCGAACAGCTGCAGGAGAGGTATGGCGAGCTTGAGAATGTCTTTGGAGCGTCGAGTGAGGTCAAACAACTTAAGTGGATCCTTGCCGTGCTTATCAACGACGCGGTCGATGCCTACAACGACGACCACGATGTCAAGCTTGAGCATGTCACCGAGAGCTATATCGGCAGAAAAATCGACATAGGAAACATCAGCGAGTACACCGACGTGCTGATGCAGACCTTCGGCGTGTCGCTTCCGACCGCCGAGGAGCTGCCGGAGGACGATGAGCTGAACGCCGCCGTCGATGCCGTGGCAGAAGCGGCAGGACTCGAAGAAACAAAAAACAGCCAAGCCGAGTAATAGTCGATGTTGACCTCTGGATTTTCAGAGCGACGGCATTACTCGGCTTTCCTTTTGCGCAGGCTTGGCGGCTGACCTTGCGGCAAGTCACAAGCCTGTTTGAAAATTATTGCATATGGCATGGATTAGACAAAGAGGAGGTGGAAGATGACTAATGGCGGGAAGCATAGCATATATGCGAGGTTCAATCGTACTTGACGGCGAAGCTGATTTTAAAAAAGCCGTAACTGATATCAATAAAAGTTTGTCAGTGCTAAAAAGCGAGATGAAGAAGAATGACGCCGTTTTTTTGGAAAATAAAGACAAAATGCAGCTGTGGACATCACAGGGCGAAGTGCTTTCTGAATCCGCGAAGCAACAGCAAGAAAAGATTAATATGATAAAAATCGCGTTGCACAACGCGAATCAAAAATACGGCGAAGGAACAGAACAGGTACGAAGCTGGACCTTAAAGCTGAACAACGCAGAAGCCGAGCTTGCCAAGACCAAAGCCAGATTGAACGAAGTCAACGAAAGTTTGGAAGAAGCCAAGGAGAAAAAACCGGAAACGGCTATTGAAAAGTTTGGCGCGGCGCTGAAAGGCACGCATGACAAAATTGACGCGTTTAAAGAAAAAATCAATGTCTTTGATAAGCTGAAAAACAAGTTAAACGACGCGAAGGAACGTTTTAATTATTTCCGCAAGGGAACCGATGAAGCCGGAGATGGCCTTGAAGATGCCGGTGAGAAGAGCTTAAAGTTTGGCGACCGTATCAAGGCAAATGTCATAAGCGACATCATTGTCGGCGGCTTGAAAAAAGTCGCCTCGGCTTGCAAAAGCATCGCGAAGGGCGTTGTGGACTTTGTTAAAGATTCCGTTTCCGCTTTTGGCGAGCTCGAGCAGAACCTCGGCGGCTCGACGGCTGTTTTTGGCAGCTATGCCGATGCGGTCGTTGAAAAGAGTAAAAGTGCCTATAAGAACATGGGCGTTGCTCAGAGCGAATACCTCGCGACAGCGAACAAAATGGGTTCGCTGTTTCAAGGCTCCGGCTTGTCGCAGGAGCGCAGCCTTGAGCTGACCACAAAGGCTATGCAGCGCGCGACCGATGTCGCGTCCGTCATGGGCATTGATACATCGCAGGCACTTGAATCTATCGCCGGAGCTGCAAAAGGCAACTTCACGATGATGGACAACCTCGGCGTGGCTATGAACGCGACGACCTTGCAGGCATATGCTGCCGGCAAGGGCATCAACTTTGTCTGGAACAAAGCATCGAACGCTGAAAAAGCCGAGCTTGCGATGCAGATGTTTTTTGAAAAAACGGAGCAGTATGCAGGCAATTTTGCGCGTGAAGCGGAAAGCACACTGACCGGATCTATCGGCATGACGAAGGCGGCAATGCAGACGCTCAAGGAAAACCTCGGCAACAGCGAAGCCGACCTCGAACCGATGATTATGAATCTCTTAAACTCGGTTAAGGCGGTCGTTAGAAACGCCGCTCCGGTCGTGCAGAATGTTATCAATGCGATTTTAGAGCAGACGCCGTCACTGCTTAACGCAGGCGCGCAGATGGTCAACTCTCTGCTCGATGGCCTTGTCTCCAACCTCGCGCCGATACTCTCCGGCGCGGTTGACGTCGTCTTTACTCTGGTCGACGGAATCGTCGCGAATTTAGATCCTATCATGCAGGCGGCGGTCACGCTTATTGTTGTGCTCGTCGGCGCGCTTGCGGATAACATCGACAAAGTGATAGACGCGGCGTTTACGCTCGTCGACTCGCTTGTCAATGCACTGCTACAGGATGATAATCTTTCTAAAATTCTCAACTCGGCAGTCAGACTGGTGATAGAAATATCGACCGGGCTTATCGCCAACGTTCCGCGTCTTATCCCGGCGGCATTTCAGCTGATCGGCGGCATCGTCAAAGGTTTGTGGGACAACAAAGGTCTTGTCGTGGACGCAATTGTCAAGATCTGCAAAGCAATGCTTGAAGGCTTCAAAAACTTTTTCGGCATACACTCGCCGTCAACCGTTTTTGCCGGACTCGGTAAAAATCTTCTTGAAGGCTTGTGGAACGGTATCAAGAACATGAAAGACTGGCTTATCCGAAAAATCAAGTCTCTCGGTTCTGCCGTCACCGAAGCGATGAAATCGGTGCTCGGCATACACTCACCGTCGACCGTTTTCCGCGACCAGATCGGTAAAAACATGGCTCTCGGCGTTGGCGTCGGCTTTGAAACCACGATGCGCGATGTCGCGAAGAGAATGACCGACTCCATACCGATGGATGTCGACATCAACGCAACAGGGAATTTCACGGCGCGCCGAGCGCGGGCGGCAGTCAGCGGCGGCAATAAGGTCTACAACTTTAATGTCACCATAAATGCCGCAGACGGCGGGGGCGATGTGAGGGCTCTCGCTTCGCGCATCGCCGAGGAAATCTACGACGAGATGCGCAGAAAGGAGCGGGCATATGCCTAAAACTTTCACATTCAATTCCAAAAAATCAAGCGACCTCGGCCTTGTGGTGCAGGGGGCAACAATCAACAAAACACCGGCGCGACCGTATGATCTGCAAAAGATTCCCGGCCGCGCCGGGCTTTTGATAATCGATTCGAGCATCGACGACCTTGAAAATGTAGAAATCACCTACACCGTCGGCTGCAAAGACATTGCGGCAAACCGCGACGCTATCGCAGACTGGCTTTTCGGCAGTGCGGCATATGCCAAACTGGCGGACAGTTCCGACGCGAGCAGCTATCGTATGGCGATCTGCACGAGCGGGCAGGATTGGGACGAACAAATCAGGAATTTCGGCACGGCAAAACTTGTTTTTAGCTGTAAGCCGTTCCGCTTTTTGGCCTCCGGCGATACCAAAACGACGCTGACAGCGGCCGGAAAGATAACCAACCCCACGGCGTATACCGCGCTGCCGTATATAAAAATAACCGGCAGCGGTAATATCACGCTGTCGGTCAACGGCAGTTCTTTCCCGTTTTTAAACATTGGCAGTTATATCGAATGCGACAGTAGCCTGCAACTGGTCTATACCGGCGTGACCGGCAAACCGGACAGAGCCAACTTTGACAGCTTTCCGGTGCTGTCACCCGGGGGAAATGCTATAAGTTGGAGCGGCGGAACCGTGACCAAGGTCGAGATCGTGCCGCACTGGAGGCGCTTATGATACCGATACTTTATAAGCAGGACGCAAAAGCAAAAATCGGCTGGCTTGCCGAGGCGAGCGACTGCCAATGCACGGAGGAGCGCAACGGTGTCTTTGAGCTCGAATTTCAATATCCGATGCTCGGCCGCTATGCCGCCGAGCTTGTGATTGACCGTTATGTCAAGGCAAAGCCAAACGCAAACGGAAAAAATCAGTTTTTCCACATCCGCAAAGTGTCAAAGCCTATCAACGGCATGTTTACCGTTAGCTGCGAGCATATCAGCTACGCACTTTCCGGCTATCCGGTGCCGACCGTTTCGGCATCTGGCAACGCGCAGGTCGCTATCAACGCCATATTGACCGCCGCAAAGAATCAGCTCGGCAAGGACACAGGCTTTTCCGTGGCGACGACCGATATCACTCTGTCGTCGTCAATCGCACTGACCAATGTTTCGGCGCGCGCTGCGCTCGGCGGAGTGTCCGGCTCCGTCCTTGACGTCTACGGCGGCGAGTACGAGTTTGACAATCACACGATAAAGTTGCACAAGGCGCGCGGCAAAGATCGCGGGGTCAGAATTGCATACGGTCGCAACATGACGGAGTTAAAGTGCGATATCGACATGGACAGCGCATACACCGGCATATATGGCTATGTCAAAAACGACAATGTCGACTTGCACAGCTATAAGGCAGTGACCAACTCAAGCGGCATCAATGCAAAAACGCTGATACGCGACTTTTCGTCCGATTTTTCGGGCGGCGATAGCGAAATCACGCAGAGCGGGCTTGACTCGGCGGTGGCGGCATACGCGGCGGCAAATGACATCAACTCGCCGACCGTGTCAATGACGGTGTCCTTTGTGGACTTATCGCAGTCGCCGGAATACGCGAGTTTTTCCGCACTTGAATCTGTCAGCCTTTGCGACACAGTGCAGATTTACCACAAAGACCTCAATATCAATATCAAAGCAAAGGTAATTAAAACGGTCTATGATGTCCTGCGCGAGCGGTACACATCCATTGACCTCGGATCGCCGCGTGCGAATTTTGCCGACGTCATAAAACAGACGGTCAACGAGACCAAAGACCTGCGCGATCAGCTCGTCTTGGCGAAGTCTGACTTGACGGCGGCATACGAAAAGGCGATAGCCGACGCAACGGCGGCCATCACCGGGAACAGCGGCGGATATGTCCGGCTCAACCCGTCGCAGAATCCGCAGGAAATTTTAATCATGGACACGCCGGACATCTCGACCGCCAAAAACATATGGCGGTTTAATCTTTCCGGCTTTGGTCATTCGTCCGGCGGCTACTCCGGACCATACAGGACAGCGGTCACGCAGGACGGTCACATTGTCGCTGACTTTATCGACACGGGCATTCTAAACGCGAACATCATCCGCGCCGGCATAATGCAATCTGCAAACGGCGAGTTCTCCTTTAACCTCGAAACCGGTCACATCGAAGCCTCTGATATCAACATCACTGGCGGCGACATAAACCTTGACGGCGGTACCCTGTCAATCTTAAACAACGACGGATATAAAGCCGACTTGTCAGGCGGCGTGCTTGACCTATATCAAGGCGCAGGCACGGGAACTGGAACAGGGGAGAAATATCTGACCTTTGGCAGCTCGATGTTGTTTAAAACTGCACTCGGCGGCGACTGGTATGCGACTATAGCCGCGCCTGAGTTTACACTCAATGAGCAATCTTCGCAAGGCTTTAGATTTGGCACGTCAACCGCGAACGCGTCTGCGGCGAAGCCTGCCGTCGGCGGTTTGGCGTACAACTGGGACACTGATTTCGCGATTATCGAAAAAAGCAGAACGAGAATCAGACAATGTGTCGAGACGAATGAGGCAAAAAATGACCAGTTTGAAAGCCTGATACACCACAGACCCGTCGGCGGAACAAATTTTAAACTTGGCGTTGGTATTGCAAAAATGAACGCCGAAAAGACACCGGGAGCGGGTTTTGAAATAAGAGGCGAGACCTCCGGCAAGCTTTGGGCTGGGCTTTATACGTGGACAGAGGCTGATAATATTGTGCGTCTAACATTTCAGACAAGCAATCAGGACGACACGACATACAGTAGGACACTTACGGCAAATGGCGACTTTTTGTATTTTAATGGCAGACGGTTGAAATTTGCAGACGAATAGGCGGTGAAAAAATGACAAAAGCAGAAATCGAACAGAAAATCGCGGAGGTCAAAGCGCAGGGCGACGCCTTGCAGAAGCACAATTCACAGCTGATGCAGCAAATTGAGGTCAACAAGGTCGAAATCGCGAAGATTATCGGCAAGCTTGACCTTTTATCCGAAATGCTTACAGACTGCGAAAAACAGGCTGCAGAGCCCGCGAAAGAGGAGGTAAAGGAAGATGCAGGAAAGAACGATAAAAGTCGAATACAGCCGCCCGCGTGGCTACGACGTAGGCTATCGCGCGGAAAATAACTTTACCGTGCTTGCCTTGCCGGTGCCCGCCGAACTTAAAGACGCAGATAGCTATCGCGTATATTTTGAGTCGACGGTCGGCGAGCATCTACAGACAGAGCTATTGACTCCTGTAGACGGCTATGTGACTGTCAAAATTACAAGCGATGTTGTGCCCGAGCCGGGCAACATGGCGGCGCAGCTTGTCGCCTTTGCGGACGGCGAGATAGTCGGCTATGCGCCTGTGATAACGGGCACTGCAAAGGCGTCAATCCCGGACGGCACAGAGCGGTTGGGTCATAGCCTTGCCGCCGAAATCGCGCTTAACACTGCCGCACGGCATTCGCACGACAACAAACCCGTGCTTGATAAGTTTGCCGAGGCAAAAGACGGCAAGCCGACCTATGACGGCGAGGTTTTAGGCGGTGGCGGTGGAGCGGGCGACTTTGCCATCAAAATGACGGTTGCAAGCGATGACGACGGCAATTATACGGTCACATCTTGCGACGCAACAGTCGAGCAGATAGACGCAGCAGTTGCCGCCGAAAAAAGGGTCGTTGTGATATCCACGGATACAGCAAGCGGTGTATTTTGGGAGATGCCTATTGTTCAAGCCGTTCAAGGTAACTCCTATTATTTTGGCACATTCTTAATGGGTCAGGTCATAGTTGCTTTCGCGCAGAAAGTCGGCGAAAACGAAAGCAAATGGCAATTTTCAATGACCTCAATTGAAGCGGGAGCTGTCGACTACTCCAATGACGCACTGCCGAACATATCGACAGTTGAAGATGCTCTCAACGAGCTCGTTCCTAAATCCCACACCCACGCCACAGGCTCAAACATAACCCTCGCCGACAACACCGAGTACCGCCTCACCGATGTCACGACCTTAACACTGACATATCCTACAGGCAACTTCGAGTGCTGGATGCGCCTGAACTTCGCGGCGAGCGGTAATGTCACCGTCACTCTGCCGACAGGCACAAAGTATATTGGCACTGCGCCCGATTTTAAAAACGGCGAAACGTGGGAGCTCAGCTTCAAAGACAAAATCCTGGCGGCGCAGAAGGTCGGTGAGGGCACTTGAGCAGGCGCAGATTTATATGGCAAAAGGC